>Ga0209211_10000382_pt1 | contig 92892 bp, 104 predicted proteins | sample RifGroA2_FD_183992 | JGI IMG/M metagenome (GOLD analysis project Ga0209211, IMG submission 183992) | Groundwater microbial communities from Rifle, Colorado, USA - Groundwater A2 (SPAdes) (version 2) | ecosystem: Environmental > Aquatic > Deep subsurface > Groundwater | place: Rifle, Colorado... | reverse complement strand
CTTCCGAAGCCGCCGCCTCCGCGTCCGCCGCCGCCTCTTCCGAAGCCGCCGCCTCCGCGTCCGCCGCCGTCTCTGTCTCTACGTTCGTACATTCTCATGCACCTGTTTTTCTAAGGAATATATGTAGGTCTGTTGTTTTGTTATTGTTGGAGTCGACCGTTATTCACATTACCCCTTATTTTATTACTGTTAGAAAATAGGCCATCAATGCCGGTACGCCAAATGCGTCTTTACCTTCCATTTACCTTCCTACCCTAACTGTATGATTACTAAGAAGGAATAAGTATTTAAGCGGTCCGAAAGGAGGCTCTGTTGCGTTGAGTGTTGATTTGTTCGGTTTAAAAGTCATCGTTGCGTATGTGTTGATATGGTTGGGATTGGCGAATATTTCAAGGAACGCAAAATGGAGACAATAGGCATCACATTAGCTCTTATATCACTTCTTATCTCGTGCCGAACTCCCTTCGTATTGCCTTTGGATATGAAGCCAATCCGTCCGTGATAATTACACTTGGTTTGACCTTTGTTACTTCCTTCACTTTCTGGAATAGTCTTCGTGCATCTCCTATTTCTCTGCCTTCGCTGATTAGGCTTGCTAAAAGAAATCTGCTGTCAGAATCTATAGCATTCCAGCAATAGACGTATTTGCCTTTCGCTTTGACCATCTGTTCGTCCACTTCCACATGCCAGAACCTTTCGGCGTGAACTGCTCGGCATAGTTGTTTATCATGCCTGTAAAATGGACTATCCAACGATAGACGCTTGAATGGTCAATTTCAAAATTATAGAATTGTTTTAAGTGGTTCTTTATCTTCCGTAGGCTTACGCCCTTGAAATACAGGTCTATAGCCAGCGTGATAATTTTGCCTGATGCCTTATATTTTCTAAAGTCTTTTTCTGCTACGAATGTCCTTCCGCAAGACCTACAAAGTAGCCTCTGTTTATTCCTTGCCTTTCCATTCTTGACAATTTTAACAGAAGCGCAGTAAAGGCATTTCTGCGCCTTTGATGGTTCTTCTATTTCAATCGTGTATTGGTGGGCAAGTTGATACTTTAGCTTTAGCCAAAAACGAATCGCAAAAATATGCTTACAAGATATACCTCTCTTTTGAAAATCGGGACAAGAGCAAGAGGCTTCTTCCTTCTTTTGCTTTCTCACTATCTTGATGGTGTATTTTCCATTACAGCTCTGCGAAGGAATAACGAATGTTTCGTTGTCTATTATCTCTGGTTGGTCGCCCTTGCTGATTATGGCGTAACCTCTAATCTGGCGACCTTCTACATCTTCGGCATCTTTATTGTTTTGGGTTTCTTCTTGCATTTCTTATCACCTTACTTTGTTAGTAATATACTATATAGTAATATACAAACAAATACTTAAAGCTTACTCACCTAATATATGAGTATAAAAGTAAGCTTGTGATTTGCATGGACAAGGTAAAAATTACTCTTGAGGGTTACAGATGCGCCCGTTGTAAATATGAATGGGTGCCAAGGCTTGAGGCATACCCGAAAGTCTGCCCACACTGCAAATCACCTTATTGGGACAAGCCACGCAAAAAGGCTAAAGACAGCGGCACAAAGACATTAAAGGATTCAAAATAAAGAACATATAATTGTAATTGGCAGAGGATTAGTGTCCATCCGCTTGCAGTTCCTACGACAAACTTGCCGACTGCAAGAATAACATCCTCCCTATCGGGTGGCACGGGCGACCTCTGCCACTTATTTCTATCTCTACAAAAGCTTATAAAATGATATAAAATGATATTTAATCTGAAAACTACGCTTCTCGTCACGCATAAACACTAAACGATATAACGATAAATTATATTCCATTTCTCGTTTCACTTTTTGACATAACGATAAAACGATAACCTTAAGAAGTATTCTAAATATGATTTAACTATGCCACGAACAAAAGGCAGTAAGAGCAAATCTGGGGTGCCAATGAAGGGACTCCAAGAAGCTGTAGTATTGACTAAGATGGCTTACGATAAGCATGGAGACAAATCTATGTCTTTCAGTGAGATAGCCGAATCAATGAAACTACCAAAGGGAATAAGCACGCCTATTATGGGTGCATTAAGTGAGTATGGATTAGTTGAAAAATCAGATTTAGGATGGCGAATAAGCGCAGAAGGGAAAAATGCAATTTTTGGGGATATTGACGCTACCAGAAAATGCTTTACAAAGATTTCATTATTTGCTGATTTATACCATAGATTTGGCAGTAAGGCAGTGACATCTGGAATAATAGAGACTTATCTCAGAGGCAAATATAGGAAAGGTGAAAATGTAGCACTTATTATCAAACGCTTTTCAGAGGGTTTAGACTACGTTAAAGGTCTTGAAAGCGGACACACAATTTCAGGTAATGTAGTAATTGGTACAGAACTTAACTATTCTCGTGATATTGCACTGCTTAAACTGAAATACGCTTTAGACCCGCCTACCAGAGATGAAATTCATAAATTAATTGATATTGTAGAACACGAACTAAAGAATGAGGATTCGTCTATAGTAAAATTAATTAAAAGCATCAAAGAAAATAAAGATAAAAAAGAAGTTGCAAAGGTTTTGTTTGATAATTTAATTTCAATTCTTGGTGACAAATATCCTTTCCTAATAACAGAGACAAATACAGCAAAAAATGAAGATGAGGGTTAGTAAATGAAAACAGAACAAAAACGTAAGTCAGAAGGGACACAAACAAGTTCGTTTGGCGTAGGTGGCAGATTCAACCACGACTCATCAAAATTCTATTCAAGTAAAATGTATTCCAAAATTGATAGTTCCGTTATGATTGCAGAAAAAGAAAATGCAATAGATTCTGCTATTCTTGACAAAATACTTTGTAAATCAAGTAATAACATGAAAGAATTGCCTGATAACAGCATTCATTTGATGGTCACTTCACCTCCTTACAATGTAGGAAAAGAATATGACAAAGACTTGTCATTGGATGAATATAGAGAATTGTTAAAGTCGGTATTCAAGGAAGTATATCGTGTCTTAGCGATTGGCGGCAGGGCTTGTATTAATGTTGCTAACCTTGGCAGAAAACCTTACATTCCATTACATAGCTTCATAATCGAAGATATGACAAAAATTGGCTTCTTTATGCGTGGCGAAATAATTTGGAATAAGGGCTCAAGTGCAAGTCCTTCAACCGCGTGGGGTAGTTGGATGTCAGCAAAGAACCCTACACTTCGTGATGTACACGAATATATATTGGTATTCTCAAAGGGAAACAACGGACGATTTAATTCGGATACAAAAGAAAGTACAATAACAAAGGATGAGTTTATGGAGCTTACAAAAAGTGTCTGGCATTTTCAAGCGGTTCAGGCACGTTCTATTGGACATCCCGCACCATTTCCATTAGAACTACCACTAAGACTAATCAAACTATACACATTCAAAGGGGATGTTGTGTTAGACCCCTTTATGGGAAGTGGACAAACTGCAATAGCCGCCAAGAAATTAGGACGTAGGTATATAGGCTACGATATAAGTAAAGAATATTGTAAACTTGCGGAAGATAGAATCAAAAATGAATTTGCTCAAAAAACCCTCAAGAATGCTACATGAGTGGTTTTACTTTATTTAGAAATTCCTGTAATTCTTTTGGATTTGTAATGTCTATAAACTTATCAACAATATCACCTTCTGCCAAATTCATCATACATTCAGCATTTCCATTTTTGGGTTTGACATTTGTTACTATGTAAAATGGTGTTTTTGGAAAAACACGTTTGAATTGGTATGCTTGTGAAATAGCCTTTTTCATGGTATCCGTTCTCTTTAACGCTGGTCTGGGAAGGCGGATTCCATCAACTACTTCCGCAGAACCTTTAGCCTCTATGCCACACAAAAGTTTTCCATTCTTCATAATGCCAAAATCAAGAGCCCCGCTTCCAAGCATGCAAGCCTTCTTGATTGGAACACATTTAGAAAATTTAACTTTGTATTTGTGTTCCATCAGGTAATCAAAAAGAAGCTCAAACATATCACCCGTCTTTTTGGCTCTTGACTGGAATCCGAGATTTTTGCCCAATTTGACAAGAAGGTCTGAAAAACACTTTTCTACAAACGCTTTAACATCAGAATCACTTTTTACAAGTCCAATATTTGATTCAAGAATAGACTTATAGGGTTCTGGAATTGGCATTAAATAACATTGATTTTAGCCCTTTTAAACCATCAACACTTACGCAACAATTATTTTATCAACACTTCATGCAACAAAGCCCAAAAGGAGGCAAAATGGCAGAATCGAGGGTAGTGACATGATTCTTCTATGTCAAAAAATACCTCATTTGAATATCTCGCCTGTCTCTTCCGACCACCACACCAGGTCAAGGTGCGCCATTGGTATCCCGGCTTGCGAGGCAAAGCGTTTCATTTTCTCTTCTATCTCAAGATATTTCTTCTCTGTCAGGGATTTGGGCGTCTCGGGAATCACTTCATTGCGGACTAAATGCTTGAGGATGTGCCTGTCTAGAATTGCTATATCATCGCCGAATCCTATGTTTCTCAGGAAATGCGAAGCTTCTTTCAGCCCGAAGCCTTTCACGTTCTTTACGAGCCAATCGCGCATTTCTGTGGGATTGCCGGATTCTTCCAGCCTTTTTTTCACGCTAAGTCCGCCTTCCCCATTCGTGAAGAGTTTTCTCGCTTCCACGATGTACTGCGACTTGTTGTTGTTGAAGCGGATTGACGCCATCCACGGCTTCAGCTGTTCCGCGCTTCCCGTGAGGAGCAGGTTCTTTTCTTTCAGTTTGTCGATGACTTTCGCCGCGCTCTTCGCCTTGGTTTGCGGCGTCATCAGGCAGAAGCAGAGTTCCTCGAATATCTTCTCGTCGCTTTCGCCGTACACGTTTTTGAAATCCCGGAGCCGCTGTTCTATCGCCGGACGTTTTGCTTCGTAAGCTTCAATCATCATGAGAATTTGGACGGAAAATTTAAATCTAAGAATTCCGCTGTTTTTAGGCAGTGGTTCTTCACAAGACAATCTACTCTGAGAAAGGTTGCATGAAAATCGTTTCATGGCTTTCCGGGCCTGTTGAAACTATCCCGACCGGAACTACGTCGTTCCAGACGTTCACGATTTCCTTTGCGCTTTCCGACAGGTCTGCATAGTTTTGGACGCCTCTGGTGGTTTTCATGGAACCCCTTACCCTTCTTCCAAAAACCGGCGTGTAATTTCCGTAATCCACGCCCCTGAATTCTTCTACGTCGCGCCCGTCCATTTCGTAGCCTGTTATGAATGGAATCTCGGGAACAAAATCAGAGACGTCTATCTTGGTGAGTGCCAGCCAGTCGATGCCGTTTACCATCGAGGCGTATTTTATCAGCGGGACGTCGGGCCATGCGACCCTTCGGGGTCTCCCCGTTGACGCCCCGAATTCATCGCCCTCGTCGCGGTGGTATTTTCCCACTTCAGCATCGTTTGCATTTCCTGACATGACTTTCTCCCTGAGACGCTCGAACTCCGCCGGCGTGAGGCGCTTGTCGCCTTTGATCGACTGTTCCGTTCCAAGTTCTCCCAGAAGAGGGCCTCCGCCGACGCGCGTCAGGTATCCCGCTTTCATCACGCCTACCACTTCATTGACTGCGGAAGAAGGTATCCCCAAGCCGGTTGCAACGCCGCCCGAGATGGTTCGCGAGGATGTTACATAGGGGCGCGTTCCCAGATCAAGGTCGAGAAAAGTGCCCTGCGCGCCTTCAAACAGCATCGGCGACCTTCCCAGTTCCCTGTTAAGATAATGGACGGTGTCTCGTACATGAGGGTTGAGTTCCCTGAACAGAGCCGCATAGTCTTCGGCAACTTTTGCGGAATCTATCGGAGGTTCGCCCGCCCTTTCCAGTCTTTCTGAAACCATGAACTCCTCGTCAAGGTTTTTCAGGAGCCTCTGAATATCTCCGGCCGGCCTGTAGAAATCCGATACGAACACTCCGACGCGCGCCGCATTTGTCATGTAAGCGGGCCCGATTCCCCTGCCGGTTGTTCCTATTTCTCTTGCCGCGGGACTCAGCCTTTCCATGGCTTTCTCGTAAGGCGTGATTACTTTCGCGCTGTCCGAGATGACCAGCCTGTCTGTGCCTATCCCGGCGCTTCTTACGTGCGAAATCTCATCGAGCAGAAGCGAAGGGTCTATAACGACGCCGTTCCCGATTACGCACGTGACGCCCCGATGGCTTATTGCGGACGGGATGACGTGAAGTATGAGTTTCTTTCCATGATAGTAAGTCGTGTGGCCGGCGTTGGGGCCGCCGTTGTACCTTGCAACTATTTTGTAGCCGTGGTCGACAAAGTAGTCTATGATTTTCCCTTTTCCCTCGTCGCCCCACTGGGCTCCTATTACTGCAACGTTTTTCATTTTTTATCACTGAATCCTGTACGGCGCCCAGAAACCCTCCGGCATTATAATGTTGTGCGGCATTCCCTGTGCCTTGGAACTTGCCGACTGCAGCTTAAGGTTGGCTGTCTGCAGCGCGAACAAATCCCGGTATCCGCATTTCTGCATCAGAATCCTGAGATGGTTGGCAGTCCTTGGGAAGTTGTGCGGTTCCGAAAGATGGCCTACGTAGGGAACGACGCCCTCTATTCCTTCCGACTCCTCCGCCTGGTGATATCTTCCCTCGCGCCACGCCTTTGCCCTTGGCGAGCCTTCGCCCCAGTATGATTTCACCCTTGCAAAAAACGGAAGGCCCCTGATGTTTTCCTTCCAGTCGGTCACGGGCGCCGGGCTTTCATGGAACTGGGCGTAAAATCTTCCTCCCATTGTCGCGTCGCTCAGCGTCAGCGCGACGGAGAAATCGGCGTTGTCAACTATGCCGCCGTCTGCGATTATCGGGATATAAATGCCCGTTTCCGCAAAATATTTGTTCCTTGCGTCCTGCACTTCCTTGAGCGCGTCCATCATCGGCATTCCTATCCTGAACTTGTGCTGCGTTGTGCATATCGAACCCGGGCCCATGCCTATTTTCACGACATCGGCGCCGCTTTTCGCGAGATATTTGAAGCCGTCCGCCGTTACTATGTTCCCGCCTATAACTGGCATTCCCGGGAAAGCCCTCTTGAGGTACAGTATTGCATCCCTTTGATATTCCGAATAGCCCTGAGAAGAATCAACAACTATGAAATCCGCGCCCGCTTCGATTACCGCCTGCGCGCGTTCCTCGAAGTCCCTTGTGTTCACCGCGGCGCCAACCACGTATCTTTTTTTGCCGTCAACCAGAGCCATCGGGTTGTCTTTGTGCTGTTCTATGTCCTTCCTGAACACCATGTAGTGCAGGTTGCCGTCGCGGTCTATTATCGGCATCGCGCCATGGTGGCTGTCGAGCAGCATCATGTTCGCGGACTTTAGGTCGTCTCCGAGTTCCTCGAATCTTCCGAAAGTAAACTCCCGGTTTGGATCGGACATTGAAACCATCCTGTCTTCCACTTTCAGGCTTGCGTGGAGCTGTCCGCTGTAGTCCTTCCTTGTTATAATACCCATCAATCTTCCGTGCGGATCTCCGCCTTCTGTCACGGGAAAAGTGTCATATCCCTTCCTCTTTGTCAGGGCTTCAAGTTCCGGTATCGGCATTCCCGGCGAGACTACGTCGGGCTCGACAAATCCGGCTTTTTTCCTTTTTGTTCTCCTTACCATGTCCGCCTCGGACTCGATTGGCTGGCTGGAGTTTGCAACTCCCGCGCCGCCGTTCTTGGCTATTTCTGCAAAAAGTTCCGGGCTTGCAACTGCCTGCATCGGCGCGGTGAGAAAAGGGGCATTGAGAGAAAAAAGTTCTTCAGGAAGTTCCGACGCGCGAAGGTCTTTCAGCGGTACGCCGGGTTTGTAAGACGTAAGCGGCGTCCTTAGGTTCACGTCTTCGGCTTCCACTGACTTCCTCGTCAGGTCAGGACGAATGAGCCAATCCTGGTAAGTGGTTCCGGGCTGGCGGTCGAGCTCTGCCATAATGCTTTTACTGGCTAAAACCGATTTAAAGCCCGATTAAAATCACGAAGAAATTACGTCACCAGTGCTCGGCGATGTCGTTCCACTCGGGATGCTTCCGAAGGAAAGTGTCCTTCACATAGGGACAGGTAGGTATTATCTTCAATCCGTTGCTTTTGGCATGCTCGAAAGCCGCGATGCACAGCTTCTCCGCAAGTCCCTGTCCTCTGAGTTCCGGGTCGGTGAACGTGTGGAAGATGTCCATCTTTTTGCCGCTTACGGTATAGTCAAGCAGCGCTTTCTTTCCGTCAACAACAATAAAGAATTCGCCCTCTTTGTGCTGGACTTCCATGCCGATAATATGACGTCAAAATTTAAATTAAGATAAACAAATTACATCATGAAAAAGCACGTCATTGTTTCGCTTATTATCATAGCGCTTGCAGCCCTCACGGTTGCATGGGCTGTTTATGAAAGCTGGCCTCCGTGGAAGCATATCAGGGAACAAAGCGTTCCGTGCGGGCCGACGAACTGCCACGGCTTCGACGTCCAGTGCGGGCAGCCTGCCGGTTGCGAACTGGTCTACCAATACGGCGACAACTGCCGCCGCTTCGTGAAATGTTCAGTGATAAACGGCACGTGCCAGAGAACCGTCGAGGACAGGTTTGAGGAGTGCAAGTCCTGCGTAGCGGGATGCTTCCCCATGCTCGAGACGGATTACCTCAAAGCCATGGAGTGCGAATACACTTGCACTCTCTAGCGAACGCCAGTGAGCCATGTTGGTAATATGTTCTTTTTGACTGGAAGCTACTTTTTCTTTCCAAGAAAAAGGAGTTTACCATTTCGTCTCGTCGACGCCCTGATTTTCATTGGTTTGGCGCGCGAGCAGGAAGAACAAATAAGAAAGGCGGTTCAGGTAGCGGACGATGTCCTCGTTTATTATTCTCTCTTTCTTTAGCGCAACCACGCGCCGTTCGGCTCTTCGCGATACCGAGCGGCAGACGTGCAGGAGCGACGCAGCCTCGCTTCCGCCGGGAAGTATGAAATTCTGCAGCGGCGGCAAATCATTATCTAGCTTGAATATCTCGTCCTCCAGTCTTACGACATGGCTCGGCTCAAGCTGAGTGTTCTTGTCATCTCTGCGCCGCGAGCCGGCAAGCTCGGCGCCTATGGTGAACAAATCTTTCTGGATGTCATGAAGAAGCTCTAGCACGGCTCTGTCTTCTATCTTTACCGCGGCCAGTCCGACGAAAGAATTTAGCTCGTCCACGCTTCCGGTGGCGTCAACCGACAGCGAGTCCTTGTCTATCTCTGCGCTGCCCAGCATCCTCGTCTTTCCCGTGTCGCCGGGCCATTTCTTGGGCTGCATGAAAACCCCTTCTTAGTAGAAAATTTAAGCCTTGAAAACTGGAAAAATTTTCCGATGAATTCTTTTTCTAATAGGTTTTCCCTGTATAGGATTTCCATGAAAGCCGCCCTGCTTGTTTTGGTTGTGCTGGCTGCCGGCTGCATTCAGAACGGCGCTTCGGCACCCGGAACTTCATTTTCCCTGTATGAGGGGAACTTCTCCCTTCAATACCCCTCGGGCTGGGCTCATAATATTACAAGCGCGGACAATTTCTTCACAGCGGCGGGGAATTTCCGCCTACCATGCGCGTTTCGGAATTTGGCGGAACGATTGAAGAGGCGGCTGAGCGTTCCAAGACGCTGCAGTCAAGGCTGAAGGATTATAAAATCATGGCTGAAGAAAGCCTGACAATAAACGGAAGGAACGCTTTCCGGCGCGTCTACAGCTGGACGGACGCCGCGCACAACATAAGCTTCACGCAGGTGCAGACGTGGACTGAAAACTACCTGCTGACAGCCACTTCACTTACTGGGGATTATGTCAGATATGAATCCGTTTTCATGCGGATGATTGAGTCGTTTAAAGTGAAATGAAAAAAAGAAGAAAAAGCTGCTCAGGCAACGCGAACGCAAGTGAGCCTAATTAATAATATGTTTTCTTTGGGCTTGAGGACTTTCTTTTTTCAAAAGAAAGGTCTCACGCGCACAAACCCCATCCGCAAGACTCGCACGTCAGGCAGCCTTCCTTGAAGGAAAGCGCTTTTGAGCTGCACGTCGGGCACTCCTTATACTGCATTTTTCCGTTCGCGACGTGCTGGACCAGCGTGCCTGCCGCCGTTTCCGTTATCGTTTCCGCCGGTTTGACGACAACGTAGCGGTCCTTCTTTATTTCCTCCGTCTTTGTCTTGGTAGGCGCAACCAGCACCTGTTCTTTTATGCTGGAGTCGCGGAACACCGTGACGTCCTTGCAGCCGAGCTGGTATGCGAGCAGATAGCTCTGCCGCATATCCTCCACCGTCGCGTTGGCGGGGAAGTTGTTCGTCTTGCTGATTGAGCTGTCAACCCATACCTGGAACGCAGCCAGGGCGCGAATGTGGCTCTCAGGAGTCGCGTCCATAGCCGTCACGAACACGTTCTTCAGGTGCTGCGGTATGTACGGGACGTTCTGGATGCTCCCGCGGTTCTCCGCAATCTGCTTCATGAGATGGTCGTCATATAGTCCTTCCCGTTTCATGACTTTCTCGAACACCGGGTCGACGTAATAGAAACTGCCCACTTTAACGTTCTTCTCGAAAACCAGGCTGTACACAGGCTCTATGCCCGACGAGCAGCCGGCTATCATCGAGATGCTGCCTGTCGGCGCGATTATGGTGGTGTAGCCGTTGCGTATGCCGTCGGTCCTGACAAGTTCTGCAAGCTCGCCCCACTCGAAATGCCATTTCTCTTTCTGCAGCGAGCCGCGGAAAGGCAGCGTGCCTTGGGGGTAAAAAGATTTGTCGTAGTAAGGAAGCGAGCCGCGTTCCCTTGCCATGTCAACCGACTTCACCTTGCTCCAGTAGTTGACGAATTCCATGAGCTTCTCCATGAATATCCTTCCCTCGTCCTCGTTGTACGGCAGGCTCATGTCGAACAGCAGGTCTCCGACGCCCATGATGCCCAGGCCTATCTTCCTCGTCGCGAGCGCCATGTCCTCTATCTGCTGCAGCGGCCACTTGTTCACGTCTATCACATTGTCCAGGAAGTGCGTGGCTATCTTGACAACACGCGCCATGTCATCCCAGTCGACGTACGTCTTTCCGTTGTCGTCTTCTTTGGCAAACGCCCAGACGTTCACGCTGCCCAGGTTGCACGGCTCGTTCGGGTAGAGCAAAACTTCTCCGCACGGATTCGTGGTCACAATCGGCCCGAGATGCTCCAGAAACGGGTTGAACTCATTGACGCGGTCAAAGAAGATGACTCCCGGCTCGGCTGACTCCCAAGCCTGGTAGACTATCTTGTCGAAAAGCATCTTCGGATTGACAGTCTTGTAAACCTCGCCGTTCCTCGGGTTTATGAGCGGGTACGGCTCATCTTTTTCATAATAATCCCAGAAGTCGCCCATTATCAACACGGAGATGTTGAAGTTCCTGAGCGCCTTGTTGCCTTCCTTTGCAGTGATGAACTTCTCGATGTCCGGATGGTTCGAGTTCATTATGCCCATGTTGGCTCCGCGCCGCATTCCGCCTTGCTTTATGACATCAGTCATGTTGTCGTAGAGCATCATGAAGCTGAGCGGGCCTGACGCCGCGCCGCACGTGCTCTTGACTATGTCCCCCTCGGGCCTTAGCTTTGAGAAGTTGAATCCCGTGCCCCCGCCCGACTGATGGATGAGCGCGGTGTGCTTGAGCGTGTCCATGATGCTGGTGAGGTCGTCCTCCACTCCAAGGACAAAACATGCCGAGCCCATTCCCAGCACGCTTCCAAAGTTGGCTATTGCAGGGGTGTTTGGCATGAACTGCCTGTTCACCATTATGTCGAAAAAGCTGTCTACCGTCTTTTCATGGTTGTTGAAGTCCCCGTTTTCCAGCATGCCGAGAAACTCGCTCCACGACACTTTCATATTGGCTTGTTTGTCAAAGCGGTCGTACATCCTCTTCACGGCTTCAAGGTGATACTTGTTGAGCACGTATTTGCCTACGGCTATTTCACCGTCGTACATCGCCGGCTCGAACTCTTCCCTGTCGTGCTGCTTCTGGTTTGCGTCCTTGTCAAAAACACGTTCGTCGTAGAACAAGTCGGCAAGAGCAGTGTGCACAGCCACGCGCGTGAAGAGCTGCTTCGGCGTCTCAATCAGCTTGCCGCTGTCGTCTTTCCTGAGATACCTCGCCTTGAGCACCCTGAGCGCGTTGATGTCGAAGCGCTTGTCAACCTCGTCGATTTCCTCTTTTTCCAGCACGTGCCTCTTTTCCGCGCGCAGCTCGGCACGAGCTTGGCGGTAGATAATATAAGACTTTGCCGTCTTCGCATGTCCCGTCTCAATCAGTACCTGCTCGACTATATCCTGGATGCCCTCGACCGTGGGGATGGAGCCTTTGGGCATCTCGTTGAATATGCGTTCGACAACCTTTTCAGCCAGCTTTTCGCATTCCTGTTTGCTCTCGCCGCCGCCTTCGCGCGCAGCGTTGTAGATAGCATTGGTTATCTTGCTTGTGTCGAATTTGACGACGGTTCCGTATCTTTTCCTGATTTGTCCCATCATTGTTCCCCACTCTCCTGTCATTATTTTTTAGTATTATTATTTCATTGTTATGCTCGTTGGCGATTCCCAAATCTATTCTAGTTCATTCAGCTTCGTAGCAGCCTGACTTCGCGCTCGAAAGCCACCGGGTCGTCGAACTCCCGGTACACCGAGGCGAAGCGGATATAGGCGATCTTGTCCATCGTCTTGAGTTCTGCCATCACGCGTTCGCCGATTTCCGTGCTGGTAACCTCGTCCGTGTCCCAGACAGCCTTCTCTATCCGGTCAACAGCCGCATCGATAGTATCAATAGAAATCGGTCTTTTTTCACAAGCCCGCAGAATGCCCGCCTTCAGCTTGTCCCTGCTGTAAGCTTCCCGCCGCCCGTCTTTTTTCACGACGTTCAGGTTAAGGTTGGGACGCTCGTATGTGGTAAACCGTTTTTCACAAGAAATGCATTCCCGGCGGCGCCTTGTAGAATCCTCCCCGTCACGCTTGTCAACTACCTTTGTTTCACCGGAACAGTACGGGCAGTGCATCGTTACACCAGGGTTAATTAACCTACTTTCAGACAGGGTTGCTTATTACACCACAATTTCTGCTGTTATTAAACTACAACTAATTGTGGTATAGAAAACAACTCATACAACATATTGTGGTTGCACTGATATATAAAGTCTATAGCATTTTTGTCATATTTTTTACAAAAGTGATATGACTTCGGGGAAGTTACAGGTTTTTGAGGACTGAAAAGTGACTCTTTGCGCGCATTACGATTTCCAGAACTTCCGTATCTCCTCTTCAGGCTTTTCCGTGACATCGAAGCTCCAGCTTTTCGGGAAAATCCTCCGGTAGTTCTGCCACAGGAACCGTTCGTCCAGGAAGACTATCACTCCGCGGTCTGTTTCAGTGCGTATGCACCTGCCTGCGGCTTGCATCACCTTTATCATCGCCGGGAAATTGTAGCCGTAATCACGCCCCGCCCTGAACCGTTCGTCATAGTAGCTGATAAGCGCATCTACGGAGAGGTTCGGACGCTCGAGAGGAAGTCCGACTATGATAACTCCGTTGAGCAAATTCCCCGGAAGGTCTATGCCCTCGCTGAAAGAACCGCCCATGACGCCCATGAGCACCGCGCCGTTTTGTTCATGCGAGCGGAGCTCGTTCTTCACCTCATCTCTTTGCTGCTTGGTCATGCTGCTCTTCTCGAAAATCGCGTGCTTGTTTATTTTTATCAGGCTGCAAAGCGCATCGCGCATCTCGTAGCTGGGAAAGAACACCGCGACGTTGCCGCGCACCGCAGATATGCAGTCGGATATCTTCTTTGCCATGCGGGTGTAGTTCGCCTCGGTGCGTTCCTTGTATTGCGTAGTAAGTCCGCGAACGATGATGTTCTTCCTGTTCTCCTTGGGAAACGGCGAGTCGTAGCTCTTTAGAGATGTCCTTTCTGTCTCCATGCCAAGGAGATCCCGGTGCATCTCCATCGGCGAGAGCGTTCCGGACATGAGTATTGTTGAGTGCGAGCTGCGCACTATTTCCCTCGACACGAGCGACGGGTCAAGGCAGCTGAATTGAAGAGAAATGTGGTTCTTGTCCTGTATCTTCTCCCTGGAAATTATCCGCGCGTAGCCCACGCCCTCCTTCTTCCACATCTGAAGGAACTCGGCTATCCTGTCTACGTATGATATCTTTTTCGTTTCAAGCACAAGCTCGCCGACGCGCGTGAGCTGCGCTATGAGAGTGTCATAATTGCCGATTTCAGCCGCCTTGTCCATGAATTCTTCCCTTTCGATGAACGATTCTTTCTTGTTGAACAGCCGCTTGCCCATTCCGGAGATTATCCCGTTTATCTCGCTCACCGCGCTCCGCGCCTCGTATTCTGTCATGCTTTGCGCTTCCTTCATCGCCAATTCGCAGGTTCTTGTCGACACCCGCGAAGAAAGATGGTTCCGTATTCGCGAAGAAAGATTGTGCGCCTCGTCGACAATTATTATGGCGTCTGACAGGTTTTTCGCGCCCCGCTTCAAAAACTTTTCATGCATTCCGAACATGTGGAAATAGTCGCCGACGATGACATCAGCATGCAGCGCGGCGTCCATCAGCAGCTCGTACGTGCAGTAGCGCGCGGACATGAGCCCCATGGCTTCTTCTGTGCTCGGGATGCTGTTTGTCAAAATCCTGATTAATCCCGCCCTCTCTGTTGCAAGCTCCCCGCTCCTCGAGTTCTTGAAGTGGTTGCACCGCTTGTCCTTTATCATGGCGGTGCAGAAGTTGCTGAACATGCCGCTATCCATGTCGGCGACGTCGTGCGAGCAGAGATGCTTCTTGCCGACGATGTCCACGGCTTTGAAGGCGTTATTTTGTCTCATCAGTTTCAGCGTCTCGACGGCAGCCTTATGCTGGCTGAGCCGGGAAGTCAAAAAGAATACGGTCTTGCCGTTGGCGACGGCATATTCGACGGCAGGGAACAGCGCAGCGATTGTCTTTCCCAGTCCCGTAGGCGCGTCGGCAACGAGATGTCTTGAATTCTCGACGGCGCTGCGCACGTCGTCCATCATTTCCTTCTGGCTATGCCGCACTGTTTCAAAAGGAAACTTGAAAGTAGCGGAAGGTGATTTTTGCAAAGCGATCAGCGAAGCGGTAGGAGCATCAATGTCGATTGTTTCCCTGTCTCTTGGAACGGAACTGATTGGTCTGGCCGGCTTTTCAATTTCCTTGGCAGGGACATCGCATTCAGGGCATCTTGTAAAACGATAATAAGTCACGAATCCGCAGCTCGCGCACGTCTGCTTGAGAGGCTTGCCTGTCGGGGTGAGGGATGATTGACCGGTGTTATGATATTTTCGTTTCTTGTTGCAGGGCAGGCAGAAGCCGCGATGTGCAATCTGCCTTCCGCAGAGCGAGCAGGTGTAGGATTTTTCCATGAGAGATAATTGAAACGCAACCTTTTAACCAAAAGAACAAATTATAATTATGCTTGAAAAAACAGCGGAGAAGCTCGAAAGAAGATTTGAATCAATGCCAATTCATCATATAGACACGTCTGTTATCATGGAGTTGGAGAAAACCGTTGACGGCAAATTCTGTAGAAAATATATACACAAATTGAATTATTCTTACAGGGGTATTATCTCTTCTCCTGCTTTGAGCGAGCTTACGATCTCAATGCTATTGCTTAAAGACGAAAACAAGAGGCAGGCGTTCTTGGATGTTCTTGTAAATCTTGTGAACATACGAAAGGTTGGATTTTATATGCCGGAAGATATGCATGAAATATCAAAGAGGATAAAGGAGATAGATCAAAGGCTGGAACCGACTGACACAGATATTGTAGCGTGTGCAATAGAGAATAATGCGATGAATCTGGTTACACTAGACAAAAAGCTTATAGGCAATAAAGCCATAGAAAGAGAATTTGGACTGAAAATATTGCATCCAAAAGATTTACTTTGATTTTTTATGAAGGTTTTTATGTATTCTTCTAAGTTCTGTAAAAACCCCAAGCTTTTCGGCTTTTCTAATGGATTTCTCGAGTTTTTCCTCGTTTTTTGTCATAATAATCAACCGGTGAAGCCCCTAATTGTCCATTTTCTATAGATCCCTTTCGGAAGGACTTACTCACAATATGTAATTACACGGGTAATGTATATAAGTGGATGTCCCACCACTATCGTTGCCATACATGTATATACAATGTATATACATTCACAGATTACGGGTTCAAAATCCAGATTGAATAATTAAGGAACATGGCGACGGTAACCCAGGCTATATACGGGACAAGCAGCAGCATGGAGCTTTTTGATATCTTGTTGAAGGCAGCCATTGCGGCTACAATAGCAAGCCACAGCGCAATGATGTTGATGAAAGCAAGCCCGGGCGAGCGGAGCCCGAAGAATACCAGCGACCACAGCACGTTCAGGCAGAGCTGGGCGCCGTAAACTTTCAGCGCGAATGTTTTGCGTTTATCAGAAGAATTCCAGACAAGCCCGGCGGCGATGCCCATCAGAGCGTAAAGGGCAACCCACACGGGCCCGAATACCCAGTTGGGCGGGCTAATGTCAGGCTTGGCAAGAGAAGAATACCAGCTGCCGACGGAAGGAAAGGTGACAAGCGAGCCAGCAACGCCGGCAAGCTCAGCCGCAACGACCATGATGATTATCTTTGAGAACAGGCTTTTTCTTGCATTGCCACGAGCCTTCTTTTTCATCAGTATCAAATAGAGGACTTGGGTAATATATCTTTTGTTCAAAGTCCTTATTGTGAACTTTGACAATTAAAGGATTAATCAAAGTTCTCAATATACATGTCAGAACAGATAAGATAAAGCTTCCTCGCGCGTGTGTAAGTATATGCCCGAAAATGTCTGCAGGATGCGCTGACGGCGCGGATAAGTTTACATTTTACCGGTGAGCTGACGCCCCATGATTCACCTCAAAATGACAAGATCAGACAGGAACTACGTAAAGAAATCGGGAGCCCGCGCGTTCTACGACCCGAAGACGGACAGGATCGTGCTGTTGGGGTCTCGCGAGGACGAGGCGGCGGGCGTGGTGAGCCACGAGCTTATGCACAGGATGTTCTGCAGAGCCGGTCAGTTCAAGGCGTCGAAATGCTGGGACAAGAATATAATAATCATGCTGGAAGGCAGGCTGGGCTGGCGCCCTTCCATAATGTCTTTTTGGATCGAACGGTTAAAAACACTCTTGAATAAATGAGATTGAAGATTTGGGAGTAATGATATGCTCAAGCATATGTACATAGACGAGAGCGGTGATTTGGGTGAAAAAGGCTCCAAATACATGGTTCTCGCGGCATTGCTTGTCGATGACCCGCGAAATCTTGACAGAATTATCAAGAATATGAGAAGAAACAAATTCAAAAAAGAACTGAGAAAAGCAATAGAAATTAAGGCTGATAAGTCGTCTGAGGCTGTTATAAAACATATGCTTCGAAAGCTCAATGAAGTAAGAGGCTCCAAAGTATTCTATGTTGTGCTTGAAAAAAAGAAGCTATTCAGTGACTTTCTGAAAAACGACAAGCACAAACTCTATAACTATGTGGCTGGTAAGCTGGCTAGGAACATAATACTGAGTAACATGGATGTTGTAATCAAGATAGACAAGTCAAAGGGCAAGCAAATGCTGAGGGAAGATTTCAATGATTATTTCATCAAGTGTCTCAGAGAGCGATCAAACATAAAGGCAAGCATAGAGCACAGCTATTCTCATGCGTGGTCCGGGCTGCAGTTCGCCGATATCCTTGCTTGGTCATGCTTCCAAAAATTCGAACACGATAATGGCGAATACATAGATTTGATAAAATTAGAGCAGGAAGTTTATCATGTCTGGTAAAGCCAAGAATCAGAAGAATAACAGAACCCAAAGGCACTAAGGCGTGCACCTCAAGGTACACTGGCCTTTAGGATTTACCTGTTAGATAACTATGATGTACGCACATATAAAAACCTTGGGGAGTTTATAAGCATGTACTACCTATTTCTTAGCTTTCTCCCCACACTCGTCACAGTAACGGTGATATTTTTTGCCGACAAACTTCTTCCCGCAGCTAGCGCATGTTGAGATACCTTTTAGCGAATAGTCAACAGCATCCTCCGCGCCGAGCACTTTCAGGACAAAATCAGATCCCATAACATCCATAATGATTTTTTCTATGTGCTTTTTCTCGCTTTCCACAGCAGCCAGCGCTTTCTCTTCCGTTTTATGGTCAGTTTTGTTTTTGTATCCGGAAAAACGCTTTCCATGAAGCTTGGGCATGACCAGCTTCGCATGGACAGTGAATTTACTCGAAGTGTGTTTTACGAACTCGATCGTGGCCTGCGGGTCATCCCCACCGCCAAGCTCCCATGTGTTCAGCATACCTTCGGCCCAGTTGAAAACAAGGACACCGCTTTTCTTCTCGAAGAATGACATGAATATAATCTACACGGAGAGGATAAAAGTCAGAACACGACACTATTTCCGAAACTCATTACACTCTGGCATCTTATGAAATTGTATGATCTGAATATTTTATTACCGCTTTATCTTGAGAGTAAATTCGTTATTATTTTTTGGCTCGATAGATATTTCAGTTTTGTTATCAATCTTATATAATTCTGCCATCCCTTTTGGTATATTGATGCTTACCTGACCAGTTTTTTTATTTTTTAAAACTGTTAACTTCATATACAGTAAGAATACAGTAAGCTTTTAATACTTTTATACAGTATATTTACTGTAATAGATGGTTATTGATTTAAAAGGTGTTATTATGAAAATAAAGAAAGGTAAAAGAATGGAAATAAAACACAGATTAATTCATGGGGATAGTTCTAAAGTTTTGAAGAGTTTTCCAGATGAATCAATACATCTGGCCGTTACATCTCCACCTTATTTCAATGCCAGGGAATATTCACAATGGCCAACACTTAGCGAATATTTGGAAGACATGAAGAAAATTTTTATAGAAACTTTCAGAGTTCTCGACAATCATAGAGTTTTTGTTTTGAATGTGGGTGATGTTAACTGCCAATTAGGCAAACAACCTTGGACAAACAGCAGAGTACCACTTGGCGCCTTATTTACAGTGATGTGCCAACAAATAGGATTCAAGTATGTTGATAATTTTATCTGGCATAAAGGCGAACCTCAGAGTTTTAGACATATGAACGGCGGAAATAATTACCCGTTCTATCACTATCCGGTAAACTCTTACGAGCACATTTTAATATTTCATAAACACGTTCTGGATTCTACAAGAATCCCTTGTCCTGTCTGTGGAACAACTCAAGTCCAAAATAATAGCCAATCTGAAATAGGTGTACAGAGTTGGGAGTGTAATAATGAAGAATGTTCTCACAGAAGCCCCGGGAATAGAGGTAAAAGATATTCGGCAAGATCCGTTATGATGGATAAGGGAAAAACTCCAGAAAACTCTATAGAAAAAGAATTTTTACAAAAATGGAGGAAAGATATCGTCACATTTTCACCTGTAATAAAGATAATTAAGGGTGAAAATAGACTGGGGCATACCGCACCATTCCCTGAAGATATACCGGAAATGGCAATTAAATTATATACGTATAAGGGTGACACGGTCTTGGATCCGTTTGCTGGAAGTTTCACAACTTCAGTTGTTGCAGCTAAATTAGGAAGAAACAGCGTTGGAATTGATATGAAAAAAGACTACATATCATTGGGATTGAAGAGAATGAAGATAACTTTGTCACAGAAAAGACTATTTGAATCTCATACACATAAAATAGAAGTCCTCGACGAGTCTGATATTAAAAATATATCTTTTGAGAAATCACAAGTCTTCAATAAAGAAGATTATATCAATGAATCTGAAAAGAAAAATACAAAAAACTTAAATAAAATCAAAAAGATTTAATTTTCCACGTAAATTCGTTCTCTCTGTTACCACAATACCAGCAAAATGTTATCGGAACAAAAATTTTAGATCTTCCGGTTTCTTCTGCACCGCAGTTTATGCAAATTTTGACTGTTTTTGTACCTTTTTTCTTACCATCTTTTTTATCACAATTGATACACCATGTCACGTTTTCTGGATATATAGAACTGCACTCTTTACATATTTTAATTCTGTAGTATTTAGTTTTACATAAAAAACATTCTTTTCTGTTAACAGACCAGTATTTTTGGCATTCGGAGCATACAGGCTTAAGTAAAGCAAACTCGTTTTTACCTTCAAGCGACAAATAAACTTCCCAATTGTCTGGTTTCTCAGTGAGCTCAAACATTTTATTTATGACCTTTTTTCTCTTTTTTATCAATGTATGCATTATTCGTCACCTGTTATTTCATCAAGTTTTTTAGCGCTTGCCAAAGCATCTGGAAATTTTTTCAATTTATTATAAGCAACTGAATTATTTTTTTTCCAAATTTCTATGGTCTTTCGATCATATTTCGACCAGTTTTCCAAAACTTCTTGTGCCTGTATAGATTTTGAAGAAATATTGGAACGCTTTGAATTTTCTAAATTTTTCCAATTATTAAGGAAAGTATCTAAAATTGCATTTTCTAAAGTCCAGGAGGGCTCATTTGTTTCTTTTGTAATTTTCCATTTCTTAAGTGCACGTTGATATTTCTCATTCTTATGGTTAATCCAATTTTTTGGATGCATTCGGTCAGTTCCGTATCTCCATTCCCCTCTCCTCAATAAAGAAGAAAATTGTCTTTTTGTGCTGTCTACAAGTAATGACCATCTAACGTCTATAAAATCACTTGCAGATAGAATGAAAAAATTATATTTTCCTGAATTATCAGCTAAAACCCAAACAAAAAAATGTGCTGGGTCATGCAACAAATCTTTGGGTTCGTGGGTCATCCCGTAAGATTCTGGATCTTCTCCAGTCACTGATTCTATTCTTGAACTTTTTACTTGAACTGTCCTAAATATCTTATTTTTGCCTACTGTCTTGGTAGCTACTATGTCAATATATCTATCAACAAGCGGTTGAAATACAGTCCACCCCAGTTCCTGCAGTTTAAATGCTACTAAATATTCGCAATAATCTGCAAACTCTTTATTTCTTAGATTTCTTACATTCATTAAGAATCTGTTAAATAAGAGACTTTAAAACACATCTACTCGCTAGGACATTCCCCAGCAGTATAATATTCTACTGCGGGCGACTTGCAGGCCTCGCAGACGTTCCAGAAGGCTGATGCGCAGGGATATCTTATGCACTTCACGTCAGGCCCGTACCAGCCGCATACAGGCTCATAGGATTGTATACAGACATCAGTATTCCTCGATTCTTCCGTACAAAACACCGCCCCGTCCGGACACGTAGCGAATTCGCAGTCAGGTCCTGTTCTGCCGACTGCCGAGCCGTCCGGGCAAATCTTCGCTTCAAGCGTGCATGCCTTCGGGAAATCCTGCTGCGCGTTAAGAACAAGATATATTACCAGCGCTGTCAGAATCAGCCCTATTATCATCACGGTATGGGAAAGCGCTTTCATCAGGATATTTTGTCCTGAGGTATAAAATAACTTATTTTTTCTTTGGATTTGAACTTCCTTTTTGAAAGAAAAAGATCGGTTAGCAGACTTCGTTCTTGTTGAGAAACTCAATCTCTTCGCTGATATTATGGTCTCCCGCCTTTATCCTCGGCAGCGTCTCTTCTATCGTCCTTGTAACGTTGTCTAGGTTGCGGTAGAAGGCGGGGAATCGCTGCGCCCGTTCGTATGCAGTAGTTTTCCACGTTGGATAGAACTCCTCGACGCTTTCTATCGTGTGGTTCATCAGCTCGAAGTTATTGTGCTTGACGTAGAGCCCTATATGTTCTATCTCATGTCCCGGGCATATCAGGCGATTCCCGTCGTTTATGTAAGTTACAAGGAAAGCCAGGGAATGTTCGCTGTGCTCAAACTCGCGGAACCTCACCAGCCATATTGCCTCTTCCATCAGGTCTTCGGCGAAATGGTCTTCTCCCACTTTTTCCCTGAATTCCGACAGCATCTCCGCGGTTGTTGCATTTTCCCTTGAAAGATCCTGCATGTGTACCAGTTCGGATAGAAGCGTCCGGTTGCCTATTATTGTCGATTCCCGGCTCTGCGAAGTGCAGCCAGCAACAAGCAATACAATCGCTACCGCCAGGAAAGGCATTATTTTTTTCATTCTGATACCTCAAACGTTGTCGTCATTCCCGCCTCAAGATGTTCGGCTATGTGGCAGTGGAACATCCATTTGCCCGGGTTCGTGAAGTTTACAAGTATATCCGTCGTGGCGCCTGTGGGAACAAGCACCGTGTCTTTCCAGACAAAATTGTCGTTTGTCTTGTTATTCTCGCTTAAAATTATAAATCTCTGCCCGTGGAGATGCATCGGATGCTGCATGGGATGCATTGAGCCCGGATCGTTGAATATCCTTATCTTCTTCACGTCACCGACTCCGGCTTTGTTTACTATTTCTTCATTTTCCCTGCCTGCCTTGTCCCTGATAATCCATCTTGTATTCTTGCTTGTTGAAATGGAGTTCATCATGCCCATGTCATCCTCCCACTCTATGGACTCGGGCCGGCTTCTCATTGTTGTTCCATGCCCCTCGTGTCCCATGCCGTTTGCCTGCATTGTGAGCACGAACTCGAAATCAGGCGGGGAAGAATTGTAAGATTTCATGCGCTCGAAATCCTCAAACGAAGAACCGGGCGGTGCATCTATCTGATTGTCGTTCTCAACCACATTTATTCTCCCGATGGACTGCATTGATCCGGGATGGATGTTCATCATATCAAAAGAGCCCGTATTTTCGAAGAAAACCTCGACGATGTAGCGCTCTCCGGGGCTGATGACAACCGAGTCTGCGGTGAATTCTTTCTCATACCTGCCGGAGTCGCCGCCTACTATCCTGAGCTCACGTCCTTTTATGGAAAAATTGAATGGCCTGGCATTTGCCGCATTTGTGAGATACAATCTTGTCAGCCCTTTTTTCACATCGGTTTTGAAGCCTGTCTGTCCGTTCGCCAGGATATGGTTCCCGAATCTGCCCATGAGAGAAAACCGCGAGAAATCATAAAAGCTGTCTATCTTCCCGTTCGTGACCTTGATGTCGTCCAATATGATTGCCAGCTCATCGTCCGCGGGTCCGAAGCCGCCATCGACTATTATGTTGCCGTAAAGCCCGAGCTCCTGCTGCCTGTCCTCGCGGATGTGCGGATGATACCAGTAGACGCCATAGTCCGGCAGGATTATTTTGTACATGAAGCTTTCTCCAGGTTTTACGGGCGCCTGGACATCTATAGTGCCGTCGTTCATATTGTCCAGCCTTATGCCATGCCAGTGTATTGTAGTGTCCTCGCCGAGCTTGTTCGTGAAATTGATGTAGATTGTGCTGCCCCGGGCTGCTTTTATTGTCGGCCCCGGTATCTGGCCGTTGTATGCGTACATGTCCAGCTGCGCGCCGTTTATTTCATGCCTCATGGGCGCCGCCTCCAGCGCGAAGACCTGACTGTCTGCAAGCGAAACATATCGGGGAGTTTGACGTGTGTCTTGATTATTGGATGCGCAGCCGGCTATGAGCAGGACAGCTGCTATGGCAAAAAATTCTATTTTCATGCGTTCACCGAGTCGAATATTATCTTCCAGTTTTCAGAACTTAGAACGCCCGAACCCTTGTAAAGTACCGTTCCGTCCCCGCTTATAACGTACTTGGTTGTGGTATAAATTACGTTATAGTCCCTGAGTATCTGCTCGTTGCCCGGCGCGAACATGCCCGGGCGGTTATTGGTTGTCCTATAGTTTTCCAACATCGCAGACGTTTCCTTCATGTCAATGCCGACTGAAATGAATTGAATGTTGTTGTTTGCAGGAAAGACCTTCTCAATCTCCTTGTATTCCTCCTTGCAGTACGGGCACCATGTTGTCATGAAATAGAGCACAACAGGCTTTCCGGAAAGGCTGCTGAGGCTCAGGTTTTGTCCGTCCGTAGCTGTCAGCGCAAAGTCAGGAGCCCTGTCGCCGATTGAGTTGCCGACCGGATGTTCGCCTGTGGGTTGCACGTCGCCTGGCAGGTTGTCTGCCGTGTATTTGGCGGTGGACGTGCAGCCGCTTATCAGGACAACAAGAATCAAAACAGGAATTAATCTCTTCATCATATCAACCATTACACAGTTTGTAATACAATGGCATGGAATCGATATAAAGATAACATCGTGATAGAAGAAATTGAAAATAATAGTTCTTTTTTGAATTGCTCGTACCTAGCTTTTTTCTTTTTTCAAAAAGATCGGTTTAACAGTTGCAGCAGCAGCCGGACATTTCTTTCTTGCCGGATTTTGCAGCTTTCTTTGCAACTTTCTTGACGGGTTTTTTCTTTGCAGCCATTTCTTTCACCTCTTGACGAGTATATAATTATAATTCACTTTCGTACTACTTTAGCTTTCCTCGCTTCCCTCTTCACGGCATCGGCTATCTTCTTGACGACGTTCTTGTCGAGGGCGTTCGGCAGTATCTTCTCTCTGGTCGGCTCCACGCTTCCTGCGAGCGCCCTTGCCGCGGCGAGCTTCATTTCATTGGTGATGCGGGTTGCTTTTGCATCCAGCGCGCCGCGGAAGACTCCGGGGAAAGCCAGCGAGTTGTTTATCTGGTTGGGAAAGTCGCTCCTGCCCGTGCCAATCACTGCCGCGCCCGCATCAAGCGCATCCTGCGGGAAAATCTCCGGCGTGGGGTTTGCCATTGCAAATATTATGGGACTGCTCGCCATTGTCTTTATCATATCCTTGGTGAGCACGTTGCCTTTTGACACGCCTATGAACACGTCCGCGCCCTGAAGCGCGTCAGCCAACGTGCCTTGCTTTTTGCTTTTGTTCGTGGTTTTCGCCAGATCTTCCTTGTATTTATTATCCAATTGCCGCCCCTCGTAGATTATTCCCTTTGAATCGCAGATTATGACATCCTTCACCGACGTGCAGACGTGTTCGCTGATTTCGAAGCAGGTAAGTAGCTTTGCAACAGATATGCCTGCCGCCCCGGCTCCGTTGATTACTACCCTTAGTTCTTCGATTTTCTTGCCAACCGTCTTTGCCGCATTGGTAAGCGCCGCGTGTATGACTATCGCCGTGCCGTGCTGGTCGTCATGAAAAACAGGTATGCCCAAGTCCTGCAAAGCCGCTTCTATCTCAAAGCACCGCGGCGCAGCTATGTCTTCCAGGTTGACGGCGCCGAATCCGGGAGCAATAGCTTTTACTATTTTGATTATTTCCTGGGTGTCCTGCGTTGCAAGGCATATGGGGAAAGCATCCACCTTTGCGAGTTCCCTGAAAAGTATGCTCTTGCCTTCCATGACAGGCAGCGCAGCCTCAGGGCCGATGTTGCCCAAGCCAAGCACAGCCGAGCCGTCTGTCACGACTGCTACTGTGTTCCGCTTCATCGTGTAATCATAAACAGATTTGGGGTTCCGTGCTATTTCATTTGAAACCTCGGCTACGCCGGGCGTGTACGCAAGCGAGAGATCCTGCATAGTCTTCAGCGGAACTTTTGATTTTACAGCAAGTTTTCCTTTCTTCTTCCTGTGCAGCGCAAGCGCGTCTTCTTTCAGAGGCATTATATCACCGGAAATCAACTGACAGATGTGATTTGACTGCTGTGTATTTATTTCTTCGCGAATGCGCGGAGAGTTATGGAGAAGTAGTTAAAACCGCAGATTTTTCCTATTTCTTCAGAGCCTTCTCGATGGCGGGCTTGTTGAATCCGACGATTATCTCGCCGTTTATGTCTATTACCGGCACGCCCATCTGTCCGCTCTTGTCAATCATTTCCTCTGCAGCCGCCTCGTCTTCTTCCACATTGATTTCTGTGTATGCCACGTTGTTCTTCTTGAAGAAGTCCTTTGCCATCACGCAGTACGGACAATGATTGGTTGTGTATATTTTTACAGTCATGAAAAACACCTATGATTGTAAAGACGTCTATGCTTAAATAAGTTTATAGTGAACCCAGAAAAGAATTCGGACATGAATTCTGGGTTCACAGATAGTTCCCAAGGAAATAATACAAGAAAGAACGAAGTTCTTTCTGTACAGCAAGAATCTTCAATTCTTGCTCGTATCCAGAATGTTTCCTTGGAGAACTATAAGGGGCGCCGTTACTTGAAGCATTCGGCGTACATGTCGGGATGGTGGCTCATGTGCTCGCGCCACGCCTCGTCCGTGTAGCCTTCCGGCGTCGCGCAGATGTCCGTCGGGTTCTGTGCCTGCATCGCCTTCTGGTAGTTCGAGCCGTAATAATTATTGCCAACCAAATTGTATACGGAGAATGCCACAACCACAACCGCGGCTGCTATTAGTATGTAGAACAGGATATTGCTGTCTTTGCCTTTCTTTTTTGCCATTTTTTCACCTCCATCTGTCATTGATGTATTTTCCAAGGGTAACCAGGAAAATTGCCCCGCCGACTATCCAGAAACCGACCTGCGCCTGCGGAAAGAACGGCACCCCTGCTATGATTATGCCCGCGTTTGCCGTCATCGCCTTCGTGGATACGCAGCCTAGGCGCACGTAAAGCGCCGCGCTTATCAGCAGGAAAAACAACCCCATGCTCCAGAACAGCAGATTGTAGTCCTGCAGGAACATCAGAGCCGTGCTGGACAGGGCTATGCCGAACAGCGAGAGCACAGCAACAACGCCAAGGCATACTGCGTGGCAGACGTTGTGCGCGCTTATTATGCTCGCGGCGCCTGTTGTGCCTGTGGCTATGCTACCCAACTTGCCTTTGCCGTTATTTTTGATTTTCTTATTTTTCTTACGCATTTTCGCACGTCCCTTTTATCTCGTTCACCACTATCTGCTCGAAGTCCGTGAAGCCTTTCATGCCGACTATCGGCTTGCCGTTTACGAAGTACGTCGGGGTGGCGAAAACGCCCGCGTCCAGCGACTCCTGCCTGTCCTGTTCCACCGCCGCCTGATATTTCCTTGAACTGAAGCATTCGCCGAACGCGCTCTCGTCAAGCCCGAGTTCTGACGCTATGTCGCTCATCTTTTCCATAGTCATGTTTTCCTGGTATTCGAAAAGCTTGTCGTGGTATTCCCAGTATGCGTCCTGTTCGCGTGCGCAGAGCGCCGCCTCTGCGGTTTCCTGGCTCAGGTTGTGTTTTGGCAGCGCGAACGCCTTGAACGTGAAGCTTACGTTGCCGTTATATTTAATCATCAGCTGCTGGCGTATGCTTTCGGAGTTCTTCGTGTAGGGGCACATGAAGCAACCAACCTCCACGATTTGCACGGACGAGTTGGGGTCGCCTATTGAAGGATCGTCGCTCACCGCAACCGGCGACATCTTCGACACCTTCTCGTGCATATCCGAAGACTCGAAGGGGTTGAATATGCAGAATTCATGCGAGCCGGGGCCGTTGCAGTTGCCGTACTGCACGGTATTGTAAAGCCCGACACCTGTCCAGTAGATGCTGACAAACAGCATTATTACCATCGCCCATGAGAATGCCGGGAAGGCTTTGTATATCGCCCTTGAAAGCTTCGGGAACTTCATGAACTTGCCTGCTACCTTTGCGCGCATTTTTTTATCAAAGTCAGTGTCGCACGGCCTCAGCGTCACCTGTCTCTTCAGGCAGCGCCACGCCTCTTTAGCGTAAGTGCGATACTTGGCTGAGAATATGCCCAGTATGCCGAATATCGCCAGCCCGATTATGCAGAATACCATCAAACCATCCTCTCTATCTTCTTCACAGCCGAAGCGAAGCGGGCGCATTCGTCTTCGGTATTGTACAGGTAAGTCGACGCGCGCACCGAGCCTTTTATTCCCCTGTCGCTGAACCACGAATGCGCGCAGTGCTGTCCGCTGCGCACGCATATGTTCTGGTTGTCAAGCAGTATGGCAATCTCGCCCGGGTCGGTTTTCCTGATGTTGAAGGGAAAAATTCCGCTTCTCTTGTCGTACGAAGGCCCGATTATGCTTACCGTGCTTTCCAGCTCTTCTGTAATGACCCTGTTTAGCGCAGTTTCGTGCTTTTCTATGTTTTTCATCCCTATCTTCTCCAGGTACCTTATCGCCTCTGCAAGCCCTATCGCGCCGGCGTAGTTCTGCAGTCCCGCCTCGAATTTCTCCGGCGGCTTCAGGAATTCCTGCGTCGTGTACGTTGTCCGGCTGACCGTGTCGCCGCCTGTCATGAACGGCTTGAGCTGTTCAAGCGCCTCTTTTTTTCCGAACAGTACCCCGATGCTCGGTCCAAGCATCTTATGTCCCGAAAACGCAGCGAAGTCAACACCCAGTTTCCTGACGTTAAGTTCAGTATGCGGCGCGCTCTGCGCTGCGTCTATCATTGTCAGCGCCCCGTAATCGTGCGCAATTTTTGCTATTTCTTTCACAGGCAGCGTGGTGCCGTCGATGTTGGAGGTGTGAACCACGGAAACAATCCCGGTTTTTTTGCCCAGTTTGCTTTCGAAGTCGTCGAAGTCGAATCCGTCATCCGAAGTCCTGACAACTTTGTGATTCCCTGCCAGCTGCCAGGGCACGAGGTTTGAATTGTGCTCCTTGTCGCTTGTTATTGACGTTCTGCCGGCAAGTTCAAGCGACTTAGCCACCAGGTTTATGCTCTCGGTGGTGTTCTTCGTAAATATTATTTCCTCCTGCTTTGCCGATACGAACTTTGCCACTGTTTGCCTTGCTTTCGAGTATTCCTCCGTAGCTTTTGCGCTGAGCCTGTGGACGCTGCGCCCGGCGCACGCCGGGTAGTTCAGGTAATAGTCGCTCATGGCTTCCACCACCTGCCTCGGCTTGAGCGACATGCACGCGTTGTCAAAATAAATTATTCCCCTCCCTGTGAGGGGAAAATCTTGTCTAAACTTTTCCGGGTTCATGATAGCACCTTGCTGTTACTTCGCCAGTTCCGCGCTGACTGCGGCGTCAAAGACGGCAAAGGGCTGCGCGCCGCTGATGAGCTTCCCGTTCACGAAGAACGCGGGCGTTCCTGTCACGCCTTTCTGCGCGCCTTCTTCCTGGTCAGCCTTCACCTTGCCGAACATCATTCCGCTGTCAAGGCACCTGTTGAATGTGTCCGAGTTCATGCCGACCTGTTTTGCATAGTCCTTCAGCATAGGCACATACAGCTCATTCTGGTTGGCGAAGAGCACGTCATGGTATTCCCAGAACTTTCCCTGTTCTACCGCGCACTCGCTTGCTTCTGCCGCTTTCCATGCGCTTTTGTGGGAAGGCAGCGGGTAGTGCTTGTACACGAGCTTCACATCGTTCGGATACTTCTCGAGTATCTGCGTGAGGGTGGGCTCCGCACGCGCGCAGAACGGACACTCGAAGTCGCTGTACTCCTCTATGGTTACCTTTGCATTTTCAGATCCCAGAACATTTTCGCTGCCGACGCTGTATCCGGTCGTCGTGGGCCACGTTGAAAAGCAGCATGGCTCCGATAGCGACGAATACAACAACCGCAGCCACTCCGTACAATAGTTTGCTGATTTTGTTCACCTCGTTTGCATTAATAAAATTTTCAAAAAAAACAAAAAAAAATTTAATGTCCTCCGCAACCTCCAACTCCTGCAGCGCCGGTTCCGTGGTGTGCAGCCATCATCTCTTCCTGACTGCTGAATTGCTGGCTTCCCGAACCGTGATGAGCTTCCATCATTTCCTCTGTGCTGCCGAACTGCTCCGCTCCGGTGCCTGCCATCATGCCGGTTGTGCGCGTCTGCGTGCGCTGTCCGTTTGCAAAAATCTGGAAGGTCTGCAGACCGATGACTGCGATCAGCCCGATGACGACTATCGCCATGAATTTTTCGTTCTTCATTTTATCACCCGCAGCATCCTTTTGTTTGTTTTTTCTTTTTCATTTTCTAACACCTCTTTTAAGAGAAAGCCGGAATGAAAGAAGAAAATAAAATCGGCTTGTTCTTTCGATTTTTAACAGGATCCCATTGCGCCGCTGCCCACTCCCGGTGCGCCGTTTGGATAGAACACTTCTTTCCAGACGTCTATCTCGGCTTGTATCTGGTTTCTGTCGTATCCTTCGCTTGCCATTTTCTTGGCGAGCCCCGAAAGCGCTATGTGATGTCCGCACCCGCAGTTTTGCGCGCCCAGCTCCATGAAGCCGCAGCAGGGTAGCTCTACGTCAAGACCGTTGTAGTTACTTGCCTGATCCCCGCTTAGCCTGATTGAACTGTCGTATCTTAGCAGCTGCTGGTATCCGGTTTCGCTGTAATCCACAAGGTTCAGCGGCTTTGCTGCAAAACCGGTCGGCTGTGTCATGATTATGTATTGGTTCATAACAGCCACCGCCGCAAGCACGACAATGAGCGCAGGCAGAATCCTGTTCATTTTGGTTCTCTTTCTCATGCAGGGTTATTGAATGAAACGCCAGATAAAGCATAAGGTGAAACTAGTTTCAGCCTGAGAATCAGCGTTTCGGCACGACTACGTTCGTCATGCCGCGCCTTTTCCTTTCTACAAGCCCCTTCGCCTCGAGCTTGTCGAGTATCCTAGTCACCTTCACTTTCGACATGCCGCTTTTTTCGACAAGTTCGCTCTGGAACATCGCGTCCGAGCCCGATATCATCTCAAACACTTTCTTTTCAGCCGGGTCGAGCGACTTTGGAATATTGACAGAACGGTTGACAACTCTTCTAGGTAATATCCTTTTTGGCAGTTCCGGATATCTGGATGTAAGAAAGAGCAGTACGCCAAGGATGAATATCACCACGTTTATTGAGAAGCCGAGCGAAGCCTCCCACGGCACGTCCTGCTTGAACGGACATATGGCGTCGGGGATGTCGCAGTCCTTGTGGAGGTACTGATTCAGGTTCTGTATGTGCTGCGTGAATGAGAGTATGACGAAGAAGAGCACTATCGAGATTGCAATGAGTGCAATCCCCGTGTAGCGCGCAGAAATATTCACTCTCATGGTTTCACCTAATCATGCTTAATTTAAATAACTTCTATAGCCTGAACCGTTTCATGAGCAGCGCGTTGCCGACGACGCTCACGGAACTGAACGCCATGGCGCCCGCGGCTATCACCGGGTCAAGCACCACGGGGTAAAGTATGCCGGCTGCCAGCGGGATGAGCGCGACGTTGTAGGCGAACGCCCAGAAGAGATTCTGCCTTATCTTCTTGAGCGTGTATTTGCTCAGCTTTATCGCGCCTGCCACGTCCATTATGCTGTTCTTCACGAGCACTATGCCTCCCGTCTCCATCGCGACGTCCGTGCCCGAGCCTATTGCTATTCCCACGTCAGCCTGCGCGAGAGCCGGCGCGTCGTTTATCCCGTCGCCCACCATTATCACACGCTGCTGGTTTTGCAGTTCCTTTATCTTTTCAGACTTCTGTTCCGGAAGCACATTGGCTATCACTTCGTCGATCCCCGCCTGGCTTGCTATCGCTTTCGCGGTTCTCTCGTTGTCGCCTGTCAGCATAATCACCCGCTTGCCCATCCTTTTCAGCTCGGCAACCGCAGCAGCCGAATCCTCCTTTAGCGTGTCTGCGACGGCGATTATGCCTATTATCTTCGAATCCCGCGCGACAAAGACTGCAGTCTTTCCTTCGTCTTCCAGCTTTGACATGTCTTCTTCATGGCTGCTGTAAGAGAGTTTGTTCTGGTTCATGAAGGCGCGGTTGCCTATGAGTATCCTGCTTTCGCCGACTGTTGCGGAGATTCCCTTCCCCGACTGCGCGAGGAATTTCCTTGATTTTTCAAGTTTGATGTCGCCTTTTGCGGCGGCTTCGACAATTGCCTCAGCCAGGGGATGCTCGGAACCTTTCTCTGCGGACGCGGCAAGTCCGAGAAGCTCTTTGCCCGAAATGCCGAAGGAAATCACGTTGGTAATCTCGGGCTTGCCTTTCGTCAGCGTTCCGGTTTTGTCAAGAACGATTATTTCTGCCTTGTGCGCAGTTTCCAGCGCTTCCGCGTTCTTTATCAGTATCCCGTGCTGGGCGCCTAGTCCGGTGCCGACCATGATTGCCGTCGGCGTAGCCAGTCCCAGCGCGCAGGGACATGCAATTATCAGAACCGCGACGAATATTGTGAATGCGAAAGCGAACCCGAGCGGCAGCCAGAGTGCGAATGCCGCTATTGCTATGAGTATCACCGCCGGGACAAAGTACGACGAAACCTTGTCCGCCAGCCTCTGGATTGGCGCCCTGCTGCCCTGCGCTTCCTCGACAAGCCTGACAATCTGCGCAAGAGTTGTGTCCTTGCCCACCTTCGTCGCCTTGAAGTGTATGGACCCGAACTTGTTGATGGTCGCGCCGATAACCGTATCTCCTTTCCTCTTCTCAACCGGAATGCTTTCTCCCGTAATCATTGATTCGTCTATGCTGGTCTCGCCTTCAACAACTATTCCGTCAACGGGTATCTTCTCGCCGGGCTTGACAACGATTATGTCGCCCTCCCTGATGTCCTCGACGTTCACTTCCACTTCCCTGCCGTTCCTTACCAGCCTCGCGGTTTTCGGCTGGAGCCCCATCAGCTTGCGGATTGCGTCTGATGCGCGTCCCTTTGCAATCGATTCGAAATACCTTCCAAGAAGTATGAGGGTGATTATCAGCGCGGCGGTGTCAAGGTACATGGGTCCGCCGAAAATAATGTTCCGTGCGCTGTAAAAGTATGCGGCGCTCGTGCCTATCGCTATCAGCGTGTTCATGTCTGTGGTGCGGTTCCTCGCGGCGATGAACGCGCCGCGGTAGAAGTCGTAGCCGACCCAGAACTGAACCGCGGTGGCGAGCGCAAGGAGAATAAGCATGTCAATCTCGATGCCGAACCATTCCGGGAAGCTGCCGATAAATATTATTGCCGAGAGCACGGCGCCGATTGCGAGCTTGCGTTTCAGCGCTTCTGTCTCGCCCGCCTTCGTTTTGAGATGCTCCGAATGGTCCATTTCTTTCTGGGGCATTCCGTGTTCATGTGTTTCCTGCTTTTCAATAACCGCCTTGTAGCCGGTTTTGTTGATTTCCTTCACGACGTCGTCTTGTGAAAGGCTTCCTGAATCGTATTCTATGTGCGCCTTTTCCGAGGCGAAGTTGACGCTGGCTTTCCCGATGCCTTTCACCTTTCTCAGTTTCTTCTCTATGGTGAGCGCGCACGTGGCGCAGTGCATTCCCTTTATCGGGACTATAAGGTGATTTTGGGGAGCCTGAACGGTAGAAGTATGCCTGTCATGTTTTGGCATTGCTGCCTTGGGTTTTCCCCCATGTTTTTTCTTTTTCATATTATCTCCTGTTTATCGCTTCGAGAACGACGCCGCGCAGCCGCTGCAGCAAAACGTAATATTTTTGCCCTTTATCTTTTCAGCGTGCCAGCCCCGGTATATCTCGCAGCTGCAGTGCGCGCACTTGCGTATCTTCGACTCGATTGAAGCCTCTATTATAGAATCAAGCCGCGCAAGCGTGCTTCTTGCGAATTGCCTCCCCTTTGGCGTCAGCGAATATGTCTTCCTTCCGCGGCTGCCCTTCTTTGCCGTTACATAGCCTTTCCTTGACAGCTTTTTGACGAACGGGTACACCTGACCGGGACTTGCTTTCTTGCCCATCTTCTCTTCGACGCTTTTCATCAGTTCATATCCGTGCTTCGGACCGTTGAGGAGCCCGATAAGTATGTGTATGTTGGATATGTTGTCCATGCCGGTTTTTTCCATGGATACTGGTTAGAACGAGAAAGTATTAATATTACGAAATCTGATATGTGAGAGCTGAATTCAAACCAGGCTTATGGCTTTCTTCAATTTCTCTTCCACTTCGGCTGCAATAAGTCTGAGGCTGTCGTTTTCAATCATGCCCATGGCGGACGTAGGAAGAATTCCTGAGACAAAAACTTTGTCGCCGTTTCTGTAAACTATGACGTTGCAGGGCATCAGCAGCCCTATTTCCTTTTCCGCCAAAATCGCCTTGTGCGCGAACGGCGGGTTGCAAGCGCCGAGTATCATATAGTCGTCAAAATCGACGCCAATTTTTTCCTTCATGGTTGCCTTGACGTCTATCTGAGTAAGAATCCCGAAGCCTTCTTTTTTGAGTTCCTCCTTTGTCTTTGCAACGGCGGATTCGAATTCCATGTCAACTTCTTTTCTGTAACCGTACTCCATATCGTCTTAGCCCCAGTCAACTTTCGCGCCCGTCTTCCCTTCCAGCTTCATCAGGTAGTTGTACGCCGACAGCGCCGCTGTTGCGCCCATGCCCGCCGAGATCACTGTCTGCTTGTACGGCACGCTTGTCAAGTCGCCCGCGGCGAATATGCCCGGGTAGCCTGCTTCGCAGTGCTCGTTGACAACGATTTCATTTGAGCCGTTTACAGTCACAAATTCCTTCACGAATTCCGTTTCTATGATGTAACCTATTTCGACAAAAACCCCGTTAAGTTCTATCTCTCTTTTTTCTTTCGTATTGACGTTTTCGACTATCGCAGTCTTGACGAATTTGTCGCCCGTGATTTCTGTGAGCACGCTGTTGAGAACGAACTCTATCTTTGGGTTGCTCTTGACGCGTTCAAGCGTGATTTCGTCTGCCCTGAACGCGTCGCGCCGGTGAACAACATAAACCTTCGATGCGAATTTTGTGAGCAGCTCGGCAGCCTCTATGGCGGAGTTGCCGCCCCCGACCACTGCGGCAGTCTTGTTCTTGAAAAGCGGCGCGTCGCAGTTATGGACTATGAAGTTTTTGGCTACATAGGTGTTATTCTTGTCAATTGCCATGTTCTGAACAGGTCCTTTATAGTGTTTTGATTTTATTTCTCTTATTGGCAGGTAAACAAACCCATCCTTAAAAAATGCGTGTTTACATATGCGTTTTCTTGATTTAATTTTTTCATGTTTTATGCCGAGTATATTTGACATGTTTTCCAGCGATGGGCCGCCTGCAATTATGTGATATTTGTCATGCTTGAAGTTTATTATCCTGCCTTCTATTTTTGATGGTCTAAGTTTGTCAAGTTTTCTTATCTGTATTGATGGCAGTATTTCGAGCCTGAGTAAGATATCCCTGATTTGATATGTCAGTTGGCGCGAATTTGTAACTATGCAGAAATCTTTGTTCCTCTTGCATCCATCCCCCCTATACAGGCCTTTTATCATTTCAGCTTGTTTTGTTGGAGGCAAAAACATAAGCCAATGAGGAAGTTTTTTGTTGTAGGAGTATTTTCCGAATAAAGTCTCGAATAAATCCCTTATTATTTTGGAAAAAACCAGTATACGTCTTACGCTTCCTTCTATCTTTATTGTGGGTTCTATATTGAAAAATGCTTTGAAGAGATTTGATACGTCATTCGCATACATCTCTTCATTTTTGTTGAAATATATATTCACGCCCCTCGAAGTTATGCAGCCTTCTGAGAGATAGTATCCTGCAAGGCGCATAAAATCTTCGTTTAGTTTTATTTTATTTGGCACCCGTACTGCAGAGAATGTCTCATGCTTATTTTTTACAAATCCTTTTTCATCAATTTCTAGGTTTTCAAGAATTTCTGAAATAAGAATGTGTTCTTTATCGGAGATTTCTTTTATTATAGGATAAAGGACTAAATCGTCTTTTTTTATCATGCCAGCTGGTACCCATTCCGGCTCTGAAAAATCAATATGGTAATTCGCACCGATGTATTTCTTCATTGTTGCCCGAAGTATTGGGTGGTTCTCTGTAAGCAGGACTGACTCTGTGAAAAATCTTGTTTTTATTTCAACCATATTGCCGTCAAATTCCCTCTCTGTTTTTTCTATAACGTTTTGGAAAGTGCCGTCATGTGTCAATACCCTGTCATTGGAACTAATAGTTTCTATAGTCCTTGCACTGCTATTGGCTATAACAGTTTCTTGGGGTGGCAGACAGGTTGCGCACGTACTCACGCCTCTGCCAATGAACTTGTCCTCGCCGGGTATGCCAAGCGAGCGGGGCACCTTTCCGTACGCAAGTATCAGCGCCTTGCATTCGTATTGTTCGCCGTTCGTCAGCGAGATGCGGAAGCCTTTCTCCGTCTTCTCCAGCCTGTTCGCCTTGCCGAATATCATTTCCGTGCCGAAGCTCTTCGCCTGCTCCTCGAAAATCTGCATTAGCTTCGGCCCGCTCGGATAGCCCGGCGTGTCTGTGTAGTAGCCCGGATAGTTCTCGATATGGTTGGTGAGCAGCGTCTGCCCGCCAACGTCCACCGTTATGAGCAGCGTCTTCAGCTTCTTCCTGCACGTGTAGATTGCGCTCGTCAGCCCGGCTGCGCCGCCGCCCAGAATAATTACGTCGTATAATTCCGTCATGGCTATAATTTGAAATCGAAACCTTTAATGTGAACCAAGTAATGAACCGTATATTATAAACTTGGTTCACTTAAAGCGTTCCAAGGAATACAGATTCTTTTCTTGAAACGCTTTAAAACAAACCTGAAATGCGGAGTATTATCAGCAATACGGGCTGATGCAGCAGGTAAATTATCAGCGAATGCCTTCCAAGAAAGTTAATCAGAGGAACCTGCGTTTCTTTTATGGCGAAACGCCTCTTTCCCTTGCTGTAGTATTTCTTGCCGGCAGCCATGCCTGTGAGAAACACGCCGAGCCACGGCAGCAGGGGGAAATAATCTAGAGTTGTGAACACGGGAATGAAGCCCAGCCACATGAGCCACGGGAAATCGAATACCATGCCGTTCAGCCACGCGCCGGCGGCTATAATTATCATTCCTGCAACAGCGGTGTCTATCGGTTTCCATTTCATGAAAAGCGGGGACAGGATGACAGACAGCCCGATGAAATGCAGTATGCCGAACCACACGGCTGCTTCGGGGACGAGCAGGTAAGTCGCCGCTGTTATCAGCAAGCCGAGCGAGAAAATCTTCGCTCCCCGCTTCGCTGTTTTGCCGTTTCTTGAATAGCTTATCGTTACAGCAATTCCCGCGATGAATATGAACGTGCCTGCAACCAGCCGCGGGAACAGCCACCAGTACACCCAGCCTTCCGTCAATGTGAATAGCTTCAGGTAGTCCAGCGCGAAAGAATAATTGAAAAGAACCATGAGGACAACGGCTGCGCCCCTTGCCGCGTCGATTTCCCAGAAGCGTTTCATTATAACATCTTGGAGGAACGCCTAAAGAATCAATGAAGGGCTTTGAATTGTGAACTTTGACAAATTATAGGTTATAGCTCTACAAGGAAACAAACAAGATATTATTTCCTTGTGAGCTACAAGGTGAAGCAAAGCTTCACCCGTACAGGAGAATCAAAGATTCTCCTTGTATCTGTGAACCCAGAATTCATGTACGAATTCTTTTCTGGGTTCACTATAATCAAAGTTCTCAATGATACATGCCTATTTTTCTTTTCGCGGAAATAATGTGCTTTGACGTTCCCTGCATTCTGATCGCGAAGCTGTCGGCTTCCTCTTCCTCTTTCCCCGTGTCGTGATGGAATCTGGCAAGCACTGAAAGCGGCGACAATTTGAGCAGCGACGACGAGAACTTCATTACCGATGACTTCTGCCTGATGTGCGCCATCTCGTGAAGGATTACCGCCTGCGTTTCTTTCTTGCTCAGGATGTCGAGCATGCCGACGGAGACAAATACCGCAGACTTGAAGCTCTTGAACGAAAAGGCTATTGGCTTCGCCTTGTCTATTATGTAGAGCTTTGGAGCCCTGATTTTCATAAGGCGTGAGTATTTTCGCACGAACGCAACCAGTTCCCTGTTCCTCGACTGGTGCCTGCTCGAGAACATGTAGAACGACGGGATGACCACGAAGCCCGCGAGCGTGCCTACTGCGACTGCGGACGGCAGCGCGTAACTTACCATCGCCATCGTGTCGCTGTAACAGGACATGCACGCAGCGCCGCATGCGAAATTCGTCGTGAAAAGGACGAACGGGAAAGACAGCATGATGAGATGCCCGTATATCATGCCCACTTTCGTCTTTGTGGATTTCGTGCGGCTTATCATGAGGAGGAAAAACACCGCAAGCGCAAGAGAAATGCCGGTAAGTAATACCTTGTCGATGTCTATTGCAAAACCCGCGAAGCATCCTATCATTATCGATCCCTTCTTTCCCGAAAGAAGGTCTAGATTTCACCCCAAGAAAGGGATGCCTGACCTTCGGTCCGGAATATTACTTCCGCTTTGAAAACCTCTCGTTAAAATATGTCACAGCCACCGGGCCGAATTTGTCGATTAGCCTGTTGACAGTCTTGTCTATGACGGACTGCTCGAAATCCTGCTGGCTGCAGCACGGCGAGTAAATATAATGCTCGCCGCCGCGCCCCAGAGCTATCTTTCTCGTCACGAGCTTCTTCTCGTACAGCCTGTCGAGAATCACGGCAACGCTCGTGAGCGCGACCTTCCGCCTGCGCCGCAGCAGGGAATAAATGTCCCGCACGCGCATTGAGTCGCGCTTCCAGAGAATTTTAATCACGTCGTTTTCCAGCGGGCTTAGAACTGCCACGGAATTTCCGTCGAATCGTATCCTGCTGACCTTTACCATAAGGATTATATGCTTTGCGAATTAATAAATAGTTTTACAGGAAATGTAATGATTGGGCGTGTGGGAAAAAATTTCTCCCTGATTAACTATATATACATGTTCAATGCAAAGTATTACATAAATTGTAAGTGTTGGTGCTTATGGAACTGAAATCAAATGCTATTTATGCGCTTCTTGTCGTTTTTGTCATAGTTACCGTTTTCAACAGCGTCGTGCTTTCCACGATAGGAAGCGCGCCGCGGACATCCACGAGGCAGTCTGTGGCTCTCACCGGTGATCCGGTACAGGATGCCATCAACTCCGTAATCCCAACCGGCACGCCCGACTACGGTCCGGCTCTCGGAGTGAGCTTCGACGATCCGGTTGCGGGACTTTCCGTCCTTGCCAATCTTCACAGGCAGATACCGACGAATTCGCTTTCTGCGGAGGAGAAGCAGAGGTACATCAACGTCGGCACCAAGATATCTTGCGAGTTCTGCTGCTCCGCGCCTGCAGTCGTGGACAGCACCGGACGCGACCTGTGCGGCTGTTCTCACGCGCTCTCATTCATGGGGCTTTCAAAGTATCTTATACAGAACACGGACATGAGCGACGATGACATCCTCTGGGAACTCACGAGATGGAAGGCGCTTTACTACCCGAGGAACATGGTGGAGAAGGGCGCCGCCGCGCTGCAGAACGGGCTTGAGCTGACGCCGGAAGTGCTTAACGACAGGGACCTGCTGAAGAAGCTTAATGCGGGAAACCTTGACTCAATCGGCGACCTGCCGCAGATGGTAGGCGGATGTTAATAAATATATAGTGAACCCAGAAAAGAAACAGGACATGAATTCTGGGTTCACAGATAGTTCCCAAGGAAGTAATATCTTGTTTATTTCCTTGGAGAACTATAAACTTGAAAAATAGGTGAAATAAAATGAAAAAAGAAACCATGCTGACTGTATTGCTGGTTGTTCTGGTAGCGGTTTCAGTCGTGCAGGCTTTCCAGCTTGTTGGATTGAGCAGCTCGCTCAGCAGCGGAACAGTGAAGACATCGTCAACGCCCGCCGCTAGCACGGGAAGCAGCGCGCCGAGCATGCCAAGCAACCTCCAGAATCTGCCCACAATGGTAGGCGGATGTTGATTTATTTTTTGTTTTTCAAAATAAACATAATAGGTATTGAAAACAGGGACTATAGATGAAGCACAAAAATTCAAACGACAGGATAATACTTGCATTGTTTGCGGCTCTCGTCGTCATCGGCGTCGTCAATGTCATAATTCTTACTAACATCTCTCTTTTTGCAGGACAGAAAACGGTTGAAAACCAGCCTGCGCGCCTGAGCGTCACTGAAATATCAGTTCCTGGATGCGACGGCTGCTACGATGCGGCTGAAGCGGTTGACGCAATCAAGAGGCAGAACACGAACGTTACGCAGTCGCGGGTTGACATGACGTCCGCAGAGGGAATGTCGTTGATAAACCGGCACGGAATAACGAAGCTCCCCGCCCTCGTGGTTACCGGCGAGATAAACAAATCGGCGGCGCTTTCCCGCCACTGGTCTCAGGTGGGCACCGTAAAGGGCGATGCCGTGGTGGTTGAGGCGCTTCTTCCTTATTATTCAACAACCAAAGCCCGCGTTGTAGGGCTGGTGAACGTAACCAGGATTCTGGACACTTCATGCGCGCAGTGCTCTTCTGTCGGCGTGTTTTTGAATTCCTTCCAGCAGGCGGGCGTGGTATTCGGCAGCGACGTGAACCTGGAATATAACTCCCCGCAGGGCGCAAAGTTGGTAAGCGACTTCGGCATCACGAGGGTGCCTGCCATGGTGATTTCAGGCGATATTCTTGAATATTCTTCTGTTGCGGCAATCTGGGCACAGTTCAATGCCACGGAAAAGAACGGGGCTTACGCGCTGCACGTTCTTCAGGCGCCTTACAGGGACCTTGCAATGAACAAGGTGGTGGGCTTGGTTGACATAATTTACCTGAACGACACGTCATGCAACAACTGCTACAACGTGATGATTCACAAGGACATACTTGAAAACAGCTTCGGCGTTTCCCTGGTGAATGAAACGGTGATAGACGTCAACTCGACTGACGGCAAAGCCCTGATAAGCAAATACAACATAACGATAGCGCCCGTGTTTGTCATGTCTCCCGATGCAAAATACTACACGGGACTGATGCAGGTGTGGCCGGATGTCGGCACAACGGAAAGCAACGGCTGGTACGTCTTCACGAACGTCACCGTGCTGGGCGGCACGTACAAGAACCTCGAGACGGGCAAGACTGTCGTCCAGGCGGGCTAAATTTTTTATTATTGCAATGAATGCAGTCAATACTACGACCTTCAGGTCGTTCATGCTCAGAAAGCTTTGCTTTCTGGCATGCCAAAATTGCTTCGCAATTTTGAGCATATTACGGCATTCTTGCAAAAATACTGCGGGCTAAAGCCCGCAGATATTTATTCATTGGTGTGATTGGAATGACAAAATACATAGCGCTTGTTTTCCTTTTTCTTGTCCCGTTGTCCATTGCTCATCTTGAGGGCGAGAGTCAGACTGCCGGCGGCTACAAGATTGAACTGTCAACCCTGCCGGAAGAACTGATGACATGGAAGAACTCCGACATAATCATCGCAATTGAGAACGCAACAACCGGGGAAAGGGTTCCCGGCGCCGTGTTCTGGGCAAGGCTGTCGCTGAACGGCACCGCAATACTTTCTTCAAACTTCGTTGCGAACGACGCAGGGTTGTCAACCGTCAACTATATTTTTCAGAAAGCCGGGCACTACCAGCTGGACGTTGCGCCGTCCAACAACACCGTCACGTTCCACGTGCGCGTCCTCGAGGAATACAAGCCTAGCAGTACACCTCTTTATATGGCAGCCGCAGCCGCCGTATTCTTCATAATCGGGCTAACTGTTGGATTTATTTTCTCCCGGAGAGTGAGGAAGTGAAAAGCGCAATTTTGCCGCTGGTTTTTCTCATCCTTTTTGCGTCCGTCGTTTTCGCGGCAACCCTACCGCCGAACCTTGAGAACCTGAGGCAGGCTGAAGTGCAGCAGGCGCAGATGAGCCTCCAGAACATATCGTTCATAATAGCGTTCATCGCAGGAATCCTAAGCCTGTTTTCTCCGTGCATACTCCCGACAGTCCCGGCATTCTTCGCTTATACGTTCAAGGAGAAGAGTGCAATAACGCGCATGACGCTGGTGTTTTTTGCGGGCTTTGCAATAATCTTCGTGATACTCGGCATGATTGCGGCTTATCTGGGAAGCTCGCTTGCGGCGTTCCCTGAGCAGTACACGTTCCTGCCGGTAATAGGCGGCTTGTTCATGATAGCAATGGGAATTCTGGAACTTGCGAACCGCGGGTTTTCTTCATTCATCAAGCCGAAAGCAAGAAAGACTGACGCAAAACAGACGGACGCTAAAAGCGTCAATCACTCTCGTCGTTCGACTCACGACACGCCGGGAATATTTATAATGGGAAACGCCTTCGCAGTGGGCTGGTCCGCATGCCTTGGACCCATACTCTTCGGGATTCTTTCAATCGCCGCGGTTCTCGGCAACTATGCATACGCCGCGTTCCTGATGCTTTCATATTCGCTTGGAATATTCGTGCCGCTGTTCATACTTGCGTTCTTCTACGACAGGTACAATTTCGGCAGGAGCAGGCTGGTAAGGGGAAGAGAAGTGGCAATCGGCAAATGGAAGATACATTCCACAAAGCTGATATCCGGACTGCTGTTCATAATAATCGGGCTTGTTTTCATCTTCTTTGAGGGAACTGCCGTGGTGAACACATTTGACCTCACGGGCACCAAGCAGCTCTTCTACGATTGGCAGCGGGATTTGCTTGGAGCACCCTGGTTGCTGAATGCATTGGGTTTAATAGCTTTGGGAATATTGTTATATTTAATCTGGCGATTTGTCAGGAAACAGGGGAAAAAATAAATGTTCAAGTGCGACAAGTGCGACAAGGAGTTCAACACCCAGGCAGGCTTGGACCAGCACAATGCTGACAAGCACGGGATGAGCAGTCATGACAAGAAGGCACTGAAAAGGCAGGAACAGGAAAAGCAGAAAAGCGACGCCGGCAGGAAAGAAAAGTCCAGAAAGATGGGCAAGTATGCCGTCGTTGCCGTCGTTGTTGTGGTTGCAATTGTCGGCGCGTACTTTCTGATTTCGGGCAGTTCTGGTACTCCAACCAATAATGATAATATTCTTTCAACCAACCTTTACAGCCACAATTCGCTGGCTTTGCACATCCATCCCCATCTTGAAATAGAAATAAACGGGCAGAAGGAGATTATACCCACCAACGTTGGAATCTCAGGAAGCGTCATGCGCGTTATCCACACGCACGATGACACGGGCAAGCTCCATGTAGAATCCCCTGTCCCTCACACGTTCAAGCTTCAGGACTTCTTTACAATCTGGGGTAGGCAGTTCACCGGCGACTGCATCTTCGAATACTGCACAAACAGCACTCACGAAATGCGCGTGACCGTGAACGGGCAGCCGAGCGCGCTTTTCGGCGAGATTCCCCTGAAGGATCTGGATAACATAAAAGTTGTTTACGGGCCGAGGCAATAGGTGCTGGGATGAAACTGAAGAAGAACATTGCATCGAACCAAAGGTTCGTGCAAGTTGTGCGAATGTTTAACATTCAGCACAACATAGGCCCGAAGAACCGGACGGCGCGGCTGCTTGCCGGCATCATTCTTATTTTATTCAGCCTGACATTCATGAACAGTGGACTTCTTTCCGCTGTTGGTTTGGTTGTCGGAATAATACTGATACTGGAAGCAGTATTTTCTTTCTGCATAGTCCACGGCATTCGCGGAACGAAAGACATGCGCTGATATATATACACATAAATTCAATTAGTAGTGAATGGCCAGGAATTTGACCAGGGATTTTTACGACAAGATACCCGAAATTACCGCTGTCGCGATTGCTTATTTTATCACAGCCAAGATAGGACTGGACCTTGAGGCTGTGAGCGGTTTTGCGACGCTCGTTTGGGCTCCCACCGGCATAGCTATCGCTTCCATGCTCGTCTTCGGAAGGCGCGTATGGCCCGGGATATTCATAGCTGCTGCAGCGGTGAACTTCTCGGAAGGCGCACCTTTGCTTGCAGCTTCCGCCATGGGAATCGGCAACATGCTTGAGGCGGTTGTCGCGGTTTATCTGCTTAACATGTTCGGATTCAGGAAATCTCTCCCGCGCATGAGGGATGTAACGCTGTTTATTGTCCTGGCTGCAGGAATCAGCACACTCGTCAGCGCCTCAATAGGTGTGGCAAGCTTGTGGGCGCATGGAATCGTGGCAGAGCCGGCTCTTTCAGCCACTTTCCAGGCGTGGTGGATAGGAGACATGATGGGCGCTCTTATTGTCGCGCCTTTCCTGCTCACATGGAGCAGGATGCCTGCTGTGAGAAAAAGGCGTTCGTTCCGCCTTGAAGCCGCGGCTTTTGCGGTATTCTTTGCGGTAATCAGTCTTCTGGTCTTCGGCAGCATTCATGAGATTGGCAGGCTAATGGCATTTTTCCTGTTCTTGCCGATGATTTTTGGCGCCATACGTTTCGGCATGCACGGAACCACTGCAGCCGTTGTAGCCGTGTCCTTTATGTCCATAGCGGGGACAATGATGGGCACCGGACCTTTTGTCCGGGAATCCCTGTACGAAAGCATGCTGTCGCTGCAGGTTTTCATGGGCATAATAGCCGTCCACACGCTGATAATCGGCGCGGCTGCTAGCGCAAAGTCCGGGGGACTGAAAAAATGACGGCACGGGTCCGCGGATATTTATACAGGGCAGTGTAATTATTTCGTAATGGCTCTTACAGTGGCTGACATAAATGCAATCGGCGACATTTGCATAATACTTTCCTCATTTTATATTTTGCTGAAGTGCAGGAAGATCAGTCCAAGAATGGCGTACAGCTTCGGCATGATATGTCTCGTGTCTGTCCTGAGTTCCGTCGCGAACTTTCTTCGGCTGACAGGCGACGCAAACTTCGCATTCTATATGCCGCTTACCGCGCTGTTCATAGTTTTTTTGTCCTACGGCATTTCTCAGATAGTCGAAAAAGCAAGATTCCTTTTTGTTTCATTCCTGCTTTATCTGCTGGTGCTCCCTGGAGTGTTTTTGGGATTCGGCATGGATGATATCTACGCTGCGACGGGGCTCGCCGGGCGCCTGATAGGAACAATGTTTTTTACGGTTCTTGTGCTTCATAAAAACCCGGAAATCAGGACAGCGGCAATGCTGGGCGTGGTCGGGATGTTCCTCGGCGGACTGTTTATCATATTTGCAGTGTCGGAACCGTCTGCTGCCCAGCATTTCTACATAGCCAAGATTTTCATAGCGCTTGCATTCCTCATGCTCGCGCATGTGTCAAACCGTTTCCCGCATCACATTCGCGGGGAAAAAAGGCGGCGATAATAAATGAAAGGCGAAGACAAGATTTATGTCATGACATTGCTGCTCACTTTTATTTTAGGAATAGGCGCTTTCGCCGTATTGTACTCTGACATATTGTTCAAGAAAGACAACAGGGGGGGTGTAGAGAAGCTCGGCGAATTTCTCGGCCTGCCTGACGAGTACATTGATAAAATACTTTCATCTGACAGGTTCACCGGATCCATGAATCTTGTCAGCACAATAGACGAGGAAGGCCTGAAGGGTTTCATAGTCGAGAACCGCGGCAGCCTTCCCCTCAGCGGTTTCGGCATTGAAGTGAACGGCATTGGGCAGGAATTCTACGCCGCGCCTGATGTGCTGCTGCCCGGGTCGCGGAGCGCTCTGGTTGTTGACAACTTTTTATGGGACAGAATAGTCAAGTCGGGCAGGGTGCGCATAACAACCTCTCAGGGCGTTGAGTTGATAGCGACAGGCGCCTAAACAGTCTTCACTTTCATCTTCCTTATCCTCGCCGGCCTGTTGAAGAATTCGGAAATTTTTGTCTGCATGTCTTTCTGCGTTTCCAGAGGCTTTCTTTTCATCACGTTTTCGAAGATTATGTCCGTCTCCTTTATCATGACATAGTCGCCCACGCTCTTGATGCACTGGAACGACACGTAGAGCCTGTGCTTTGTGTCCTGCTTGGACAGCAGGCTTTTTGCGTACATTGTCGGGTGCTTGATTACGATTTCCATTACTTCACCCGTGTTCGGCATGAAGGTTATGTCCGCGACCGTTCCGAGCTTTCTCGCGCTCTCCGACGTGAGTATTTCCTTCCCTATGAAACTCTTCATGCCTTTCTTGTAGAAGTACTGCCGCCTCATCCTGCGCTCAAGCCTGTACAGGCTGTATACTCCTCCCATTAGCAGCATGAACAGCGCCCCCGTCATCAGGGGCTTGTAGTCCACCTGGAATTCCTGGAATTCTGCAAACTCAGAGCCTACCTGTGTCGTTACCTGTTCCACGGACAGTGCAACAAAAGCCTTGGTCGTATTGACGATTTTCTTGACGGAATATGTGATGTTCCTTTCGCCGTTTGGCTCCACGTCAGTGAACAGCCATTCTATGAGCGGGTCGCGTTCTAATATTCTTGAGGGTTCTTTGTCAAATACAAGTTCGTCAGAGTCTTCGGCTATTCGCTTGTCTATCCTTTCCGTGATTGTCAGCTTCTTTGAGAAAGATTTCCCGTTTTTAACCTTGATGACGAAATCCGTCTTTTTTTTGCCTTCGTTTATGTAGGCTGTTTTTGACACAGTTGCTTTCTCCACATCCTGCGTCTTTATTGGGTTGTTTATGCGCAGTATGAATACCGATTCGCGCAGCAGTTTTCCGTCTGATATGCTTATCTTACCCTGATAATTGCCGGGAAGGGTGTCTTTTGGGATTGAAATTATGATTGCCACATCCTGTTCCTCCCCGGCATTGAGCGCAATGAACGAGTCGCTGAGCGACGTCCATCCTTCTGGTATGCCGTCAAGTCTCACGCTAAGGCTCGCCGCAGCCTCTCCGATGTTGTGAATTGTTATTGTTTCTGTCCGTTCCTCTCCGCTCAGCACTTCAATGAGCGCAGGAACAGAGCCGAACTCCACGAACTTCTCCGGAATAGCAGGCTCCTCCACATCGTCCTCGCTTTTTATCGGCATGACATAATTATAGTAGCTGACGCCTGAGCTGCTTGACGAAGAGGAGGATGACGTTTCTGCAAGAGCCCTTATCTCGAACAGCACCGACTTGTTGTGTGTTGCTTGTGTTGCGTTATTCTCGTCAGTGTATAGCAGGTTGAATGTCGCATTGTATGTCCCTGCCGCCACGGTGCCGACTGAAAATATCAAGGTGCTGTACTGCAGCAGCGAGACGTTTGTGCCGCCTTCCATCGTGACCGAACTTCCCGTCCTCTGGTATACGAGCGCGCCTGCGGAATTGTATATGAACATGCGCGGAACTACTGTCGATGACGCATCGCGCAGATTCCTGACGCTCAACTGGAATCTTGCGGTTGTGCTCTGGTAAACTACCGACTCGCCCGCAAGGCTCGTGAAATTTACCAACGGCGGATACGGTATCTGCTCGAACGTGGCAAGGAACGGCGCAAAGCCCTCGTATATCCTGTAGCTCGCGCTGCTTCCAATTCCTGACGATGAGTCCACAGAAATTCCGAAGCCGGACGAGCTTCCTGTGCCCGCAAAGGCGTTTTCCTGCACAGACAAAAGATAGCTGGTCGAGTTCCCTGTGTCGGCGTATGATATCGACAGCAGGATGAGAAAGAATAAAGCGCATGATTTTTTCATTCTACGGCCTCCTTCTGAACGCGAAAGTGCCGTTGAATGCGAGTCTGCATGTCCTTGGCAGGCTGAAATAGGTGTAATTTATGCTCGAGGCGCTGAAAAGCGTGACGCCTGTTCCGGTGATGTTTATTTTTCTGACTGAATAATGCTTGTTGTGGAGCTGGCAGTTGTCCGCGCAGTTGAGGAGCCAGTCCTGGCCGTCAGTCGGCGTGCATGTGTCTGCCGCGCCGTTGACTGTGAGATTGCTCTCTGTCGAGTTCGCCTCCGCAGGCACTGCATTGACGGCGTTGCATTGCACGCGTAGGGAGTAGAGAGCGGCTGAAGTCTGGGCTGTGACGCTGAAAAACATGTTGTCGGAAGTGCCGCTGAGCGACGATATGTTGTAGACAGTCCTGTTAGTGTATATGTTCGCTGCTGTATCGCCGCTCATGTTCGCCCAGCTGCCTGTAGAATTGTCCTGTATGTATAGCGCGACTGTTGTCGCCGTGCCGCCGTTGACGTTGCACGTGCCGTTGAAAACGACGCTCTGCCCGAGATCGATGCTTGCCGTTGAGCCGGAAGCGAAGCTGGCGTTTGCCGTGATGACAGGCGTGTATCCCACCTTTATCGAGAGTTGCGTTGCATTTGGCGGCGGCGTCGCGTCGCCGTTTCCGTCGAAGCCTAGCATAAGCCCGTCCACGTCGGCAAGCGTCCAGTCAGCACCTGACTTTGGATTAGTTGTATAATTTGTATGGTTCTTCTCCGCCCACGCTGCGCCTGGATTCAAGTCAGACGTGTTGTATATGGAACGCGCGCTGCCTGACGAGACGTTGAGCCGCAGGAATGCGTTATTCGCGCCGGCGCTTCCGACTGCATCCCTTATAACACCAGTCGCCAGAACCCAGTTTATTCTCGCGCCGCTAGGCAGCCCGCCTGATATGTAGCTTTTCGTATCGTTGAAATCAAGCATCGCCAGCAGCGTAGTTGACGTTATTGCTGCCGCCGTAGCGGTGCTGTCATGATCAACCTCGTCCAGGCAGTCCCATGCGCTGGTGCACCCACGCAGGGTGGTTGGGGCTGTTATTGTAGCGTTCGGGCGCAATGTTATCATTTCTGCATAAGTCAGCGAAGAAAGCAGGGGAAGAAGTATAAAGACGGACAGTAACACGGTTTTTTTCATTTTAAAACACCTTTGCTAATCGGAAGTGAGATGCCGTACCAGACGTTTGCAATATTTTTTGTTTCAGCTTTTGGCAGGAATGACTGTTTCATCTTAATCAGCACCCGTCTATCACGAAATGCGTGCCATTGTAGTACATGCGCGCGGCGCACGCCCCGCTAGTGTCGTAGAACAATATGGCGCTGTTGTTGCCTGCGTTGTTCGTATTCGATATTGTCGTGTTCTGGGTTACATTGAGGCGCGCCGTCGTGAGCGTCAGGTTTGTTATAGTGCTTATCTCCACGCTTCCGGTGAATCTGTCGCCTGTGATGTTAGCCTTTATATTGGAGAGCGTCTGGTTGTTTCCGTTTGCCAGGGCAGCGAAAAGATTAGTTTGTGTAGTGTTGTCGCCGGCAAACCTGTTTGTCAGGGACGTTATATTGTCTGCAAGCGTCTGGTTGTTCGACGTTATCCGCAGGGACAGGTTGAACCCTTCCAAAACCAATGTTCCGCTTATCGTCGCATTTCCTGAAATGTCAAGAAGTGATTTGGGCGCTGTGTTGAATAGTCCGATGTAACCTATGTCTCCGGTCTTGTTCACATATAGAAGCCCGCTGACATTTAGCGAGAGGTTGTTGGCAAGGCTGGAGTTCTCTATCGTGAGCAGGCTGGACAAAGTTCCGCCCGTCAGGTTCAGTTTCTGTCCGAGCAAAGCAGCTTGCGTCACATTATTCGACTCCTGCGTGGATATCCTGTTTGCTATAGCTGTCAGGTTTGCCGCTATTGTCGTGTTCTCGGACGTTATCCTGTTTGATAATGTCGTGTTGTCTCCGGATTGCTTTGTTTCAAGTGCGCCGACCCTGCCCCCGACAGCTGTCAGGTTAGCTGCGATTGTAGTGTTCTCGGACGTTATCCTGTCGGAGAGCGTCTGGTTATTGGAGTTGATTCGTGTTATGTAGTTGATTCCGCCCGAAAAGAACCCGCTGGTTGCGTTGATCATGTCAGCGGTAATGTTCGCGAACCAGTTCCATGATGCCGTGAAATTATTTGTTGCAGACGTGGACACCGCTGCGTTTGTCAGCGTCGTGTTGTCGCTGGATTGTCTGCTTTCGAGAGATCCGATCCTGCCTCCGACTGCCGTAAGATTAGCAGCTATAGTGGTGTTTTCTGATGTTATCCTGTCTGAGAGAGTCTGGTTGTTTCCACTCAAGCGCGCTGACAAGTTAAATCCATCAAGGAACAGAGTGCCCGCTATTGTCGCATTTCCGAAGACATCAAGGAAAGTTTTGGGTGCGGGGTTAAATATTCCCACGTATCTGATGTCGCCGCTCTGGTTCACGTAGAGCGCACCGCTCACGTTCAGGGAAAGATTGTTGGCCAAACTTGAGTTCGCTATTGTGAATAAGCTGCTTAATGTTCCGCCCGTCAGGTTCAGTTTCTGTCCGCTAACTGCAAAGAGCGTGTTGTTATTGCCTGTTATCTTGTTATCCTGAGTGGTGTTGTCCTCAGTCCCTCCTGCTCCTGTGGAATCGGCGCAATAGTCCCCGTCGCTTCCTCCTGTTATCATCCCGCAGGATATGCCGGATGATATGTTTATTGACGACGCGTTCAGCTGCCCTCTTGCGCTTAAGTTACCGAAGTAATGCCATTCGCCCGAGGTGAAGTTGTTTGCTGTCGTGAGGTTCGGCTTGAGGTTCAACGCGTCAGATTGTGTGTTGTTGTTGGATTCCTGCGCGGATATTCTGTTTGCCAAGGTTGTAAGGTTCGCCGCTATTGTCGTGTTCTCAGACGTTATCCTTCCGGATATTGTCGTGTTATCAGAATTTTGACGTCCTGTGACGTTCACGCCTTCCACTGTCAGTGTTCCTGACACGTCCAGCCGCGAGGACGGATTGGTTGTTCCTATGCCGACTCTCTCGATGCTAGAATTCACGTAAAGCGCGCCTGACACGTTGAGCGAAAGATTATTGACCGAGCTCACGTTTCCTATTGACAGCAGCCCGGATAGCGCGCCGCCGGTAATGCTTAGTTTCAGATTATTCAGAGTAGTGTTGTCGGCAGACTGTTTTGTCTCCAGAGAACCGATTCGTCCCCCGACCGCTGTCAGGTTGGCTGCAATAGTAGCATTCTCCGATGTTATTCTGTTTGACAGAGTAGTGTTGTCCCCCGATTGCTTCGTCTCAAGATTTCCCGTCCTCGTGCCTGCTGATGTCAGATTCGCGACTATTGTTGTGTTTTCTGATGTTATCCTGTCTGAGAGAGTCTGGTTGTTCGAGTTGATTCGCGTTATGTAGTTGATTCCGCCGGAGAACAACCCTGTTGTAGCGTTCACGAAGTCCGTAGTGATGTTGGCAAAGAAATTCCATGGAGCAGTGAAGTTATTTGTGGCTGATGTGGACACCATTGCATTAGTTATTGTCGTGTTGTCTGAGGATTGCTTTGATTCAAGGCTTCCTATTCGCGTCCCGACCGATGAAAGGTTCGCGGCTATAGTCGTATTCTCTGACGTTATCCTGCCGGATATTGTAGAATTGTCAGATATCTGTCGTCCTGTTACATTCACGCCTTCCACAGTAAGCGTGCCGGAAACGTCAAGCCGAGAGGAAGGATTCGTAGTGCCTATACCAACCCGCTCCTGGCTGCTGTTTACGTACAAAGCCCCTGAAACATTCAGTGACAGGTTGCTGATTGCGCTCACGTTTCCGATTGCCAGCAGCCCTGAGAGCGTTCCTCCTGTCAAGTTCAATTTCTGCCCTAGGAATGCAGTCAGCGTGTTGTTGTTCCCTGTTATGAGATTGCCTTGGGTTGTGTTGTCGCTTGTGCCTCCTGAAACGCTGTCTATCCTGGCAGACAGCGTCGTATTGTCGGAAGCCTGCTTTGATTCAAGATTTCCTATGCGCGCATTGGTTGTTGTTATGTTGGACGATATAGTTGAATTATCGGCGGATTGTTTTGTTTCGAGCGTGCCAAGCCTTGCCGCTGCAGATGTCAGGTTGTCTTTTACGGTTGTATTGTCGCCCGATTGTCTCGTATCAAGGCTGCCAATCCTGTCAGAGACTGTCTGGTTGTTAGAGTTGATCCTGCCAAACACTGCCACGCCGCCGGCGAAGAAGTCTCTGGTTGCATTGAACGAATCTGCCGTCACATTGGCGAACCAGTTCCACGATGCCGTGAAGTTGTTGAATGTTGTCAGGTTGGCTTTGAGGTTCGTGAGAGTGTTGTTGTCCGATGCCGTAAGGAAGCCTGATATGCTGTTTGTCAGCGTCGTATTATCTGATGACTGCCTGTTCGTCACCGTAGTTATCAAATTGCCCTGTGTTGTGTTGTCAGACTCCTGCGTAGCTATCCTGTTCGCGATCGCAGTCAGGTTCGCCGCTATAGTCGTGTTCTCGGACGTTATCCTGTTTGCAAGCGTGACATTGTCTGAAATTTGCCTGCCCGTGACGTTGATGCCCTCAACAGTAAGCGTGCCGGAAACGTCCAGTTTCGAGGCGGGCGAGGACGTTCCAATGCCAACCCTGTCGGAAGATGCATTTACATAAAGAGTATTGTTCACGTTTAGCGAGAGATTGTTCGCAGAACTTGCCCCGAGTATTGAAAGCAGACTCGACAGCGTGCCTCCCGTAAGATTCAGCTTCTGTCCGAGGTTTGCCAGCAGAGTGTTGTTGTTCCCTGTTATGAGGCTGGACTGCGTCGTGTTGTCTGAATCGTGCGTTGAAATTCTGTCTGACAATGTAGCATTATCCCCACTCTGTCTTGTCTCAAGATTGCCGACACGCGCATTCGTAGATGTCAGGTTGTTGCTCAACGTGTTGTTGTTGCCGGTTATAAGATTTGACTGCGTGGTATTGTCGTCGGTTGCGCCCGCGCCGCTGGTGTCGATGCAGAAATCGCCGTCTGTCCCTCCTGTTATCATGCCGCACGAAATGCCGGCGGAGACGTTGAAAGAACCCTGCACGAAAAGCGTGCTTGACGGATTTGTGGTATTGATTCCGACCCGCCCGGACCCGTTCACATAGAGCGTCCCGTTGACGCTTAGCGACAGGTTGTTCGCGCTGTCCGAAGCTGATATGGACAGCAGGCTCGACAGCGTCCCGCCGCTCAAATTAAGCTTCTGTCCAAGCCCTGATGATATTGTGTTGTTATTGCCTGTTATCAAATTGGATTGTGTCGTGTTGTCTGAAGAGTCTTTGGCTTCGAGGTTACCGATTCTGGCATTTGTAGTTGATAAGTTGCCTGATATTGTCGTATTGTCAGACGACTGTCTGCTCTCAGCGCTTCCGATACGCGTTGCGATGGAGGAAAGATTGGCAGCTATTGTAGTGTTCTCAGACGTTATCCTGTCGCTCAATGTCTGGTTGTTTCCGCTCAGACGTGCTGACAGGTTGAATCCGTCGAGGAACAAAGTGCCTGCAATCGTCGCGTTGCCGTTCACATGCAAAAACGCATTCGGCGACGCAGTGAATATCCCTATGTATCCCGTGTCTCCGGTCTTGTTCACATATAGAAGCCCGCTGACATTCAACGAAAGATTGTTTGAATTGCTTGAGTTTGATATTGTCAGAAGGCTTGACAAGGCGCCGCCGCTAAGGTTCAGTTTCTGTCCCAGCGCTGCGGTTAATGTATTATTATTTCCCGTTATGAGGCTGGATTGCGTGGAATTGTCGTTTGTTCCTCCTGATATGGAGTCTATTCTCCCTGAAATTGTGGTGTTGTCAGCCGTCTGCCTTGAATCTATCCCGTTTATCCAGTTGTTCTGAGTCGTATTGTCAGACTGCAGAGTAGATATCTTGCTGCCCAGCGTAGTGTTGTCGGATGACTGCTTCGTCTCCAGGCTGCCTGCTCTGTTGCCGATAGTCGTATTGTCGCTTTCTTGCCGTCCTGTCACATTGATTCCCTGCACTGTGAGAGTTCCTGAGACATCCAGCGCGGATGAAGGATTTCTGTTGTTGATTCCAACCCGCCCGAATGTGCTGTTTACAAACAATGCATTGCTCAGGTTTACTGATATGTTGTTAAGGGCATATACGCTGTCAACTTCAAACAGTCCGGAAACTTTTCCGCCGGTAAGTCCCAGCTTCTGCGCCAGCGCTGCAGTCAGCGTGTTGTTGTTCCCTGTTATGAGATTGCCTTGCGTTGTGTTGTCGCTTAGTCCGCCTGATACAGAATCTATCCTTGCAGAAAGCGTAGTATTGTCGGAAGACTGTTTCGTTTCTAAATTGCCGGTTCTTGTGCCGGCGGAAGACAGGTTGTTAGCTATCGTTACATTGTTCGATTCTGAAGTTGCTGCTCTGTTTGATATGGTAGTGTTGTCTGATGACTGCTTGGTCTCCTGAGTGCCGAGTCTGTCTCCCAAAGTCGTGTTGTCGCTGGACTGTTTCGTCTCCTGAGTGCCTATTCTTGCGCTCGTAGTGGAATTGTCGCCGGATTGCCTTCCTGTTACGTTCACGCCTTCCACAGTCAGCGTTCCTGATACGTCAAGCTTCGAAACCGGCGATGATGTTCCAATCCCCACGCGTTCAGTGCTTGCGTTGACAAAAAGTGTGTTGTTGACATTCAGCGAGAGGTTGTTTGATGTGCTGAAGCCTAGTATTGAGAGCAATCCTGACAATGTCCCGCCTGTAAGATTGAGCCGCTGGCTAAGCACAGTAGTCAGCGTGTTGTTATTGCCTGTAATCAGATTGCCCAGCGTCGTATTGTCAGCCTGCAGTGTGGATATTGCACTGCCTTGCGTGGCGTTGTCTGACGACTGTCTTGCATCTATGGATGAAATCAGGTTTGACTGGGTTGTATTGTCAGATTGCAGGGTTGATACCTTGTTTCCAAGTGTGGTGTTGTCGCTTGATTGTCTGCTTTCAAGATTTCCCGTCCTCGTGCCTGCTGATGTCAGATTCGCGACTATTGTTGTGTTTTCTGATGTTATCCTGTCTGAGAGAGTCTGGTTGTTCGAGTTGATTCGCGTTATGTAGTTGATTCCGCCCGAAAAGAACCCGCTGGTTGCGTTGATCATGTCACTTGTGACGTTGGCAAACCAGTTCCATGATGCCGTGAAGTTGTTCTGGGATGACAGTCCCGCTTTTGTGTTTCCGACTGTTGTATTGTCGGAAGTCTGCCTTGAGTCGATTAAAGATATCGAGTTCGCCTGCGTCGTGTTGTCAGCCGACTGCCTTGAATCTATCCCGTTTATCCAGTTGTTCTGCGTAGTGTTGTCAGAGCTCTGCCTTGTGTCAACGGATGAAACGGCGTTAGCCTGGGTCGTATTGTCAGACTGCAGCGTTGAAATCTTGCCACCGAGTGTCGTATTATCAGACGAATGCTTTGTTTCGAGTGTTCCTATCCTGTCTCCCAGAGTTGTATTGTCTGAAGCGGACGTTGACAGCCTGTTCGCCAGCGTCGTATTGTCTGCAGATTGCTTCGCCTCGAGCGAGCCTATCCGGTTCCCAAGCGTTGAGTTGTCGCCAGTGAGCCGCTGGGAAAGGTTGATACTGCTGAGGAATATGTCCGTGACGTTTAGCTGTGTTGCGTTCACGGCAAAGAAATTGTTCCATGCGGCGCTGAATGTGTTGGCGATCGCAAGAAAAGCTGCGGTGCTTCCGATCGTATTGTTGTTGGCTTCCAGCGTTGCTATCCTTGCCGCCTGCGTGGCATTGTCGCTTGATGTCCTGTTAAATAATGTGGTGTTGTCGGAGCTTTGTCTTGAGTCTAGGGCGCTTATCCTGCCGCCGAGCGTATTGTTGTTTCCGGTTATCAGGTTGCTTTGCGTTGTGTTGTCGCTTGCCGCGCCCGAGGAGCCTAATGAGTCTATCCGGTCGCTCAGGGTCTGGTTGTTTCCCGCTATAAGGCTCGCCTGCGTGGCGTTGTCTGCAGACTGCTTTGTTTCCAGCAGTGCGGTCCTGTTTCCGTACGTCGTATTGTCCGACGACTGGCGCGTATCAATGGCGTCTATCCTGCTTCCCTGCGTCGCATTGTCGGACACTATCCTTGAAGTAAGATTGAACCCGCCAAGGAATATGTCCGTAACGTTGAGCGTGCCGGCTATCAGGCTGTTGAAATATCCCGCCAGCCATGAGAACGAATTCGAGCCCAGCGCGCTGTTGTTGCCGACAGGCGTAAGATTTCCAAGTACTTTCGTGTCGTTCTTTGTGAATAGCGTCTGGTTTGATGCGAATGAGTATCCTGTTGTGCCGAAGTCAAACCTGGGCTCGATTGTCTCGCCGTTGACGACAATTTCAAGGAAATAGTTTTCGTCAAACGTCAGGTTTATCGGGGTGTTGTTGCCGAGGTACGCGGAGAAAAGTCCCCTCCGTACAGTAAGATTCTGCTGGCTTTCCTGCCATAGCGCTGCGGAGCCTGTCTTGTTGTTGTATATCTTGAAGGTGAAATTTGCAGTGCCGTTTATGTCCGTGTCGTTCGAGAACGTCAGGCGGCCGTTTATCGGCATCTTGTTTGGAAGCGCGAACGCTACGGATGAGAAGAGCGACGCTGCCAGTATTATGACTGCAAGCGTTGTTTGTCGGTTCAATTCGATATTAATCACTTCTTGATTTTTTTCACTTCTTTGAGGACGATTGGCGTGGATTTGTCAAGACCGGAATTTGCGTCCTGAAGGAATGGTATGAAAAGAAGTTCCGTGGAGCCGTCCCAGCCCGTAAGCTTGATTATGTCGGCGGGTATCGTAATCGTAGCCTGCCCGTTCTTATCTACTGATATCTTAGCCATATTTCTACCATTTTAAATCCATATATTATGGCTAAAATATCAATATATTTCTTATATAAGCTTTTCGCGACAGGAAAAGAGCCTCCCTTATGAGGCAAGAATTTGTATTGGGAAAAATTTTGTCAGAATAGTGTTCCGTAGCCGACAAGATGCCATCGTCCGCCAACCTGCATCGACATCGCGGCTCTTTCGCCTTTTTCTGCGCAAACCGGCAGCTTCAGCTTGACGTGCACCTTCTTCTTGTCTCCGGAGATGACCGAGCCGACTGTTTTGGCTATGCCCACTGTGAGCATGAGCACGTCTCCCGTTTTGATGGGATTTATCTTCTGGTTGCCTTCCACGCCTATGACGTGGTCGAACATGTTCAACTCAAGCTTCAGCTCTTCAAGCACAGGCGGGATTTTTCCGGGATGTCCGGCTATGCCGCCAACCAGCCCGTCGCTCCTGGTGGTCGACGGATCCAGGTCCAGCTGCAAGGCGAGGAGTCCGCCGGGCTTCCCTTCCTTGATCTGCTGGCCCGACTCAATTATCATCATCACTTTGCTGACTAGCGGAGTCCACTTCTCGCCTATCTTCACGCCCGGGCATATCTCTATTTCGTCGTTTGTCTTTATGATGCCCTGCGTGATCGAGCCGCCAATCACTGCGCCTTTCAGGTCCTTGATTGGAGTGCCCGGCTTGTTTATGTCGAACGATCTTGCTATGTAGAATTTTGGATGCTTATCAGTGTCTCTTGGCGGAGTCGTGATGTGTTCTTCTATCGCTTCGATGAGCAGGTCGATGTTTGCGTTGTTGATTGCGCTCACGGGTATTACAGGAGAGCCTTCGGCTACGCTGCCTTTCACGAACTCCTTTATCTGCTTGTAATGTTCGATAGCCTGCTTCTCCGAAACCAGGTCAATCTTGTTCTGCACTATTATTATCTTTCTTATTCCAACGACATCCAGCGCCTTGAGGTGCTCGGCAGTCTGCGGCTGGGGGCATTTCTCGTCTGCGGAGATTATAAGCAGCGCGCCGTCCATCAGCGAAGCTCCTGACAAAACAGTAGCCATCAGCGTCTCGTGTCCCGGCGCGTCTACGAACGACACGGCTCTCTTTGCCGTTCCGTCCCCAAAACATTTGCCGCATTTTTGCGTGTTGCCGTAGGATTTGCATTTCTCACAATAGTAGAATACGACGTCGGCGTAGCCCAGGCGTATTGTGATTCCTCTTTTGATTTCCTCGCTGTGGGTGTCCGTCCATTTGCCTGTGAGCGCCTGGGTAAGGCTTGTCTTTCCGTGATCGACGTGACCGACAAGCCCTATGTTTATCTCAGGTATTGGTGTTTCTTTCTTAACGGCTGTTTTTTGTGCGAAATTAATCACCTCTGAGTTTTGTGAATTACAGCTTATGTTCCTGATAAGTAACCGGGCATACAATAGCCAGTCTTCCGCTTTAGGAGCTATTCACTTTTTGCTTCTTCCGCCTTCTCTTCTGTTTTCTTGCCGAACAATTCTTCCAGGGACTTCTCGCCTTTCTTGGCAACCTTGCAGTTTATCTGCGCGATGTCGTCGGCTATTGTGTTGCCTCTCAGCATCTTCCGCCTTCGAAGCCCGCCGACGTTCGTGTGGAATCCGACTCCCTTGGTTATGAGAAACCGCTTTCGCAGCTGGCCTTCTATGTCCCGGCGCATGGGGAAGCCGTCCTTGTCGCTTCCGCCGGTTATCTGCAATTCATAGCCGTCCATGCCGAGGAAGCCCGCGTCAACCGTGTCGCCCATCTTTTTGCCCATGATGGGTGCGTCGCGCTGGTCCTTCTCCACCTGGTAGCTTTTCTTGCCGTCGCTTATAACGAATTTGAATACTGCTATATTTACCACCTTTTTTGTGACTGAAAAACGTAGAAGTAATCGTTGCCGATGACTCCCAGTTTTTCCAGCCGGGTTAAAGATTCATTGGCAAAAAGGTTTAAGAATCAATCGTCATGCAACTTAACGGCAAAAATTATGCATTTGTAATAGGGCAAATTCGGACGCTCATAAGTAATTTCAGAAGTTTTTGAAAGTTAGGGAACACCCGATGAGAACAAGCCCGTATGTCAGAATTGACAAATAAACAGAGAAATAACTATTGAGGCGAGCCGTCTTTCCGCACAAGCCATTCCACCTCTGGAAAAGTGCCGTCCATTCTGCCGTCCTGGACGAATTTCACGCCCAGCTTCATGCATATCCACGCCCTCGTCAGCTCCTTCGCCAGATAGCCGACGTGCACCTGCATTATCTCCGGCATATCCACGACTATCTGCTGGTAGACGTCCTGGGGCTTCGCTCCGCGCCAGACTTTCCTGATTATGTTGACCATGTCGTAGCTGCAGAGTCCCGCTTCCAGCTTTCCATCGCTAACCCGGATTAGGAAGTAGCCGATGGGGTCCATCTGCTCGTTAGGAGCTGTCGGGCAGTCTACTGTTTCAGCCTGATGAGTTTCAGGTTTTCTCATATTAAATTCTTTTTCATATTTTGACATATTTCTCTTCTGATTTTGTAGGTTAGACTTTTATAATGATTTGGTGCATTCTTTGTAACGTCGGGCAATTATAGTTGACCAGCTTAATATTCAATATACAAGCAAGAATCTTTGATTCTTGCTGTACAGAAAGAACTTCGTTCTTTCTCATATTACACAAGTTGGTCACATACAAGGTTAAGCGAAGCTTAACCTGTACAGGTGAAACGAAGTTTCACCTTGTATAGTGAACCAATTTATAATATCCAGACTCTTTACTTGGTTCACTATAAATTCTTTTGCGGAATATTTCTTGTATGAGGAATTACCTCGAAGCACTCAGGTTCATTCTTGACAACGGCTCTGACAGAAAAGACAGAACGGGCGTCGGAACGCGCGCCGTGTTCGGCATGCAGCAAAGGTATGATTTGTCAAAGGGCTTCCCGCTTGTCACAACAAAGAAGATGCCTTGGAAATCTGTGGTGAGCGAGCTGCTGTGGTTCATAGAGGGCTCCGGCGATGAAAGGCGGCTTGCTGAAATACTGCACGGAACCAGGGACGAATCAAAAACCACAATCTGGACGGCGAATGCGAATGCCGACTATTGGAAGTCGAAGGCAAGATTTCCGGGAGACTTGGGGCGCGTCTACGGGGTGCAGTGGAGGAAGTGGAAGACACCGGACGGCGAAGAGATAGACCAGCTCGCCAAAGCAATCGAAGAGATAAAGAAAGACCCGGGCAGCCGGCGGATAATAGTGAACGCGTGGAATCCGGGGGAACTTCACGGGATGGCGCTGCCGCCGTGCCACACTTTTTTTCAGTTTTTCGTTTCTGACGGGAAGCTTTCCTTGCAGATGTACCAGAGGAGCTGCGACATGTTTCTCGGCGTGCCATTTAATATAGCCTCATATTCGCTTTTACTGGCAATGGTTGCGCAAGTCACCCGGCTGGGGGTTGGCGAATTCGTGCATACCATGGGAGACGCGCACATCTATCTTAATCATTTCGACCAGGTGCGCGAGCAGCTCACGCGCAGCCCGCTGCCGCTGCCGCAGCTGTGGATTAACCCTGACGTGCACAGTATAGGCGATTTCAAAATGGAAGACATAAGGCTCGACAATTACCGGAGCCATCCGGCGATAAAAGCTGACATGGCGGTGTGAACGTGGAAATAGTGATTATAGCGGCAGTGGCGGAGAACGGAGTCATAGGAAGAGACGGAAAGCTTCCATGGCACATCCCCGAGGATCTCAGGAGGTTCAGGCAGCTGACGCTTGGACACTGTGTAATAATGGGACGCAAAACCTTCGAGTCAATCGGGAAGCCGCTGGATGGAAGGAAAAATATAGTCATAACATCTCAAAAAGGATACGAAGCGGAAGGGGCGGTTGTAGTTCATTCTCTTGAAGAGGCGTTTGGGGAGTGTGAAGGCACGGCATTTGTCATCGGCGGCAGCAGCGTGTTTGAAGAGACGCTGCCATTGGCAAGCCGCCTTGAGCTGACGCTTATTCACCGCGTGGTTGAAGGGGACGTTTACTTTCCTCCTGTCGGAAAAGAATGGAAAGAAGCTGCGCGCGAAGACCGCGAGGGGTTTTCATTCGTCACTTACAGGAAAGTAAAGTAATCATAACTTTATATACATATACATCTATATGTAAATTATGAATTCAGAAACTGACCGAAAGATAAACATAACTCTTGGAAAAAATATACATCACTGGCCGACTCTCAAGACTGTATTAATGATTGAGAAAACTCTTAGAGATGCAGACGGACCGATTTCTCTTGAAGAACTGAAAAGAAGGCTCGGAAAAAAAGTAATGGATCAGACGATAAGGATTATTCTGGCATATCTTGAAGACAAAGGCTCGATAGTTATAGGACCTAAGGGCGTATCTTGGATAGAAAATAAAAATTCCAAATTCCTAAAGTTTATTGAGAGAAACAAAGTGATAGATGTATGAAGCCTGTCAAGGTACAGCTGATAGGCGCCGCCGCCGAAGAATTCGAAATCCTGAACAAGGCAATAGGCGAGGAGCAAGCCAGAGGTATCGCGAATTCTGAGCGACAACAGCTTATGAAGTCGATTAAGCAAAAAACCGAACTTATAAAGGCGAATCCTCAGTACGGGGATTCTGTCCCAAAAATTCTGATTAAAAGAAGCGGTTATGATGTTGACAATCTTTGGGTTGTTGATCTTGTAGGATACTGGAGGATGTTGTATACACTAAAAGGCGGCTCAATAGATATACTTTGTTTTGTTCTAGAAATAATAGATCATAAGCGTTACGACAAGATTTTTGGATACAGGAAGAAATGACATGAAAATCTATTTCGCATTCACGGTGATGGCAGGCAGGGAAAAGCTGGAAACCGCGAGAAATATGATGAAGCTCCTCCGGGAGCGCGGACACGAAGTCCTGACAACGCATCTTTTTGAAGACAACGTAATCGAGAATGAATCGCGCTTTACAAGGGAGTTCGTCTTTGAACGCGACATGAAGTGGCTCGAGGAATGCGACGCGGTCATAGCCGAGGTTTCCAGCAGCAGTTTCGGCATAGGGTTTGAAGCCGGATTCGTCCTCGGTTCATCGGGTAAAAAAGTGTATCTTTTCTACGACGCGAACCTGGAAAGCAAGGTTTCAAAAATGGCTACGGGAAATACACTCAGGAACTGCGTGCGCGTGCCTTATGTCAGTCAGGATGATTTGAAGAAATTTGTTGAAGAAAATTTCTAGAGCCCGAACCGCGGGTCGTTCTTCCGCTTTATTGCGAATATTTTTTCCAGCGTTGTAATTTCCGGCTGTGTGAGATAGCGTTCGTTCTTTTTTAGCATCTTGTACTCGTTGCCGTTTATGTTTGTGTACAGCGTCTCGTTTTCCTTTATCTGCCTGCCTATGGTGGTGCCTGTTATCGAAACAGCCACCTTGTCCCCCGTTTTCGCTTCATCTACGTTCTGTCCCTGGCTCTGTATCTGCTTGAGCGTGCCTATCACAATGCCGGTGTCCTTCATCAGCTCCGAGCCCGGTTTCAGCAGTCCGTAAACCTCGCATCCGACAATGGCGGGATCGCTTGCGCGGAACACCGAGCCGGGGATGAGTTTTATCTCCGCCGGGCGCGTCAGCCCCTCGATTTCTTTCTTCTTGAGCTTCTCTTCCTCTTCCTTTGTCCATTTCTCGTAGTCTTCAATCAGCCGATAGATTACGTCCGACTGGAGTATCTTGACGCCCCTGTCATTTGCCAGCACTTCGGCGTCTTCCGCCATCGAGCTGTTGAAAGCAATCAGCGCCTTGTACATCGGGTTCTTGTTCACCTCGGCCTTGATGACGTCCTTCTTTGTGACGTTTCCTATCGTGGCCTCCCTCACGGGATAATTCTTGAAAACATTGATAAGAGCTTCGAGGCTGCCGAGCGTGTCAGCCTTCAGTATTATTCCCTCCTCCTCGCTCGTGATTTCCACTTCCTCGCGTTCCTTCTCCAGCTCGTCGAGCAGTTTCTCCGCCTCTTCAAAGCTTTTTGCAGTCCTTATCGGCGAGCCTGCGATGACATTGTCCATCCCCGGCGCGACTATTTTCACCCCGGCGGCTGCATAGACTTGCTCGACGCTGCGGAACTTCTTCTCCGTGCGCATGTCCCTCATGGGGTCCGGCAGCATCAGCGCGCGGATTTTTGCTATTAATGGAGCGCGTCCTCCCACGACAAGATAGTCGTTCTTTGTTATCGAACCGTCGTAGATTATTGAGTCTATGGTGACGCCCAGTCCTGTGACTTCCTTCACCTCGAGCACCATGCCCTCCGACTTGTCGGTGCTTACGAGCTGTTCCTTCAGGAATGTCTGCGCCAGCCCGAGAATTGTAACAAGCAAATCCGGTATGCCCTCTCCTGTCCGCGCCGAAACGGGCACGACAGCAACGGTGGTTTTGAAGTCCGTCACCCTGTCAAACCTGTCGGCGTTTATGCCTTTGTCGGAGAGCTGCTGTATTGTTTCATAGAATCTTTGTTCAAACAGTCCCTGCACGTCGCCGCTTTGCATGGAAAAATTATCGAGGAAACACTCTCCAGAGGTCCATCCGTTTATGCGGTCTATCTTGTTAATGGCAACGATGAACGGCGTTTTTGTCTCCTTCAGTATGCCTATGCTCTCGACGGTCTGCGGCATGAGCCCCTCGTTTATGTCGACTACAAGCACTGCGAGGTCTGCTATGCTTCCCCCGCGCTTCCTGAGCGTCGTGAACGCCTCGTGTCCCGGCGTGTCGATGAAAAGTATGCCCGGAACTGTTATATCAAATTTGAACTTGCTTATCAGGGCAGCGCACATTCCTTTTATGACGTCAGAAGAAATCTCCGTGGTGCCTATTGCCTGGGTTATGCCGCCTGCCTCGCGCGCCGCTATGGCGGTCTGCCTGATTTTGTCAAGTATTGATGTCTTCCCGTGGTCCACATGCCCGAGAATCGTAATTATAGGTTGGCGAAGCATAATCATCAGCTCTTTTGTCTAAGAACATACTTTATTTCATTCCCCCGGCTTGAGAAAAATATTTGACTTAATTATTTATAGCTGACCAACTTAATATTTCGATACTAGCAAGAGTTTACTCTTGCTGTACAGAAAGAACGTCGTTCTTTCTTGTATTACACAAGTTGGTCACATATAGTGAACCAAGTTATAATATCCGTGTTCTTTACTTGGTTAACTATATAGTGAATTCCGTATGAAGGATTCACATATAGTGCATAAGGAAACTAATATATCCAGTCCTTATAGCTCTATAATTTGAACATTATTTATCGCTATGAATATAGTTTAATACTACGACCTTTAGGTCGTTCATGCTCAGAAAGCAAAGCTTTCTGGCATGCCAAAATTGCACAGCAATTTTGAGCATATTATGCTATATTCATGCGGAAATACTTCGGGCTTTAGCCCGAAGATATTTACCCGTTCTCTTCATGTTTCTCTATTCCATGAAGCTCGTGGAACTCGTGTTCCTTGTACGCTTCCTTCTTTCCCGCCAGTATCATAAGTATCCTCAGCAGCAGAACCAGCAGCACGAAGCCGAACAGGATTTGCCCGAGCTGCCGCGAGACGAATGCGCCGTTCTCAAGCACTGTAAAATGAATAAGGACTAGGAAAAACGCGAGATAGCCTGTCCTCTGCAGCCTCTTCCATTTCGGGTAGCCCATCTTTGCTATGGCTTTGCCTGTCGAGGTGACGGCCATCACCGTGAATATTGTGAACGCGATTATGCCGCCTGCCATGGAATAGAGATTTTCAGCAGCTGTTATTGTGTCAAAAGCAATCAGCATAACCGCCGCGACGTGTATACAAGCGAAAAGATAGCCCCACAATCCGAGCGGTTTCCTGTGACGCAACATCGGTATGAATGTCGACGATTTCATCCGGCTGAGGGGGCCCAGGACGAAGCATAGTCCGATGACGAATGTCGCGGCTATCGCGAAGCTGTTCGCAACAGTTCCGGGCGCCAGAGGCCTTGCACGGATGACAACAAGATAGAACAGCGTAAGAAGGAATATTGCAATCGGAATGAGATGAACCTTTTTCATTGATTTTATTTGGATTCTGCAATTAAAAAGAATTATAGCGGTGTTATTGCATGGAATTTCACTGAAAGCGAAAGAGCTATAAACCGCGGATTCCAATTTCTCTATTATGGGAAAAATTGAGGACTGGAAGGTGGAGGAGGCGGCGGCATTTGAGGGGTGGAATTTTTCTCGCCTGAAAAACAGGACAGCCGAGGAGAAGCCGCCTTGGGATTACGCTGGCTTGGCAAGAAGCTTGGTCAAAAATTCAGAAGCTGTGCTTGACATGGGAACCGGGGGCGGGGAGATTTTTTCCGCTTTTGCGCCGTTCCGCAAGGCGGTTGCCACAGAGGGCTATCGTCCCAATTACTTGCTCGCAAGGAAACGGCTCGGTCCGCTGGGCGTCAAAGTGGTGGATTTTGCGAATTCGACAACAAGAAAGCTCCCGTTCAAGAACGGTGAGTTCGATCTCGTCTTGAACAGGCATGACGCTTTCAACATTACTGAAGTATTCAGGGTCATGAGGAGCGGCATATTTTTGACAGAGCAGGTTGGGAAAAATAATTTGACAGACTTGATGAGATTTTTCAATGCAAGACCGCAGTTCGACGTGGCTTCTTTCCAGGCCGTGAAGAAAGGGCTGAAGGGCGCGGGATTCAAAATAAGGTTTGCCGAAAATTGGAATGGCAGAATAGAATTCAAGAATGTGGGAGCAGTAGTTTATTTCCTTAAAAATATTCCTTGGGTCGTGAAAGATTTCAGCGTCGACAGGCATCTGAAATATCTTCTGCGTCTGCAAAAAAATCTTGAAGGCGGCAAGAAGCTGATTTTCAAAGAAAATATTTATTTGATTCGGGCTGAGAAGTAAATTTTATTGCTTCTTCATCTTTCTCTCAATCACGTCAATGATTATAGGCACCATTATGTCCGGTCCGCCTACCACGGGGACGTTCTCCACCATACCTTTATCGCCAAAGTATTCCAGAAGCGGCGATGACTGGCGCACGTACGTGTCCTGCCTGTCCTTTATTGTCTCGTAATTGTCGTCTTTTCGCTGGTAGAGTTTTCCGCCGCACTTGTCGCATATACCTTCTTGTTTTGGCAGCAGCGGCGGTAAGCGGAGGGATCCTCGGTTGATATCGGCAATATTGTAGATGTTGCCGCAGTTCTCGCAGATTCTTCTGGCCAGCGCCTTTTCAATTATGATGTCCTCGTCAAGCTCGAAGTTGATTACCATGTCTATTTCAGTCATCTCTTCGAGTGCCTTCGCCTGTTCCATTGTCCTTGGAAATCCGTCTAGAATGAAGCCTTTTTGGGCGTCGTCCTTCTCTATTCGCTCCTTGAACATCTTGATTGTGACGTCGTCGGGCACGAGCTGTCCCTGTTTCATGTACTCGTTTGCGAGCTTCCCAAGTTCGGTGCCTTCTGCAACGTGCGCCCTGTACATGTCCCCTGTCGCTATGTGAACTATCCCGAGCTTCGGCGCTATTCGCGATGCGTATGTGCCCTTTCCGCTCCCGGGCCTGCCAAAGAATATGATATGCATTTAAAATTCCTCTTTCCGAGTCTTTATAATATTCTCTTTTTTCATTAAGGATTTTTCTTTCCAAGAAAAAGGCTTTAGTCTGTCAGCTCAATCTCAATGTTGACTTCGCGCGGAATCCTGATTCTTGTTATCTGCCTGAGCACCCTGTCGTTTGCGCCGACGTCGAGAATCCGCTTGTGGATGCGCATTTCCCATGTTTCCCAGTTGCCGCCCCCGCCGCCCCTGTGCATTCCGTCGCCGCAAGGCGTCTTCATAACGGGAATCTTCAGCTTCTTGGTCGGGAGAGGTATGGGTCCTGATACTCCCACGCCTAGCTTCTGCGCCGTGTCCTTTATCTCCAGGCAAAGATCATCAAGCATCTTCGGGTCCTTGCCTGTCAGCTTTATCCGTGCTGTATTCATACAGCTATTTAGTCGAACCGAAAGTTTATAAGCGTTATTATTTTCATGATTGATATGCCGACATTGAGACTCTGGAAAAACAGGAAAACAACTCTTGTAATTGGAAATGTTGAATATCGCGGAATAGTTGTGAAGGGAAACTACAGGCAAGACAGATGTTTCAAAAGTGAAAACACTCCGGAAAGACTGGAACCGGGTTATGCTTTTAGAACCGAAGACGGTCAGGAAATAAGGCTTTACACTGAAAGCTCGCCCCGCGTAATCGCCAAAGACGGTCGCCTGATACAGGTTGATTAATCCCTGACCAGAAGCAGCCCGTCTTCCCTGTTCTCATCCAGCACGAAACCTTTTCCGTTCGCGAAGTTGCATGTGTTTTCTAGCACCCCGCCCCGGAACATCACGAAGCACGGGTTCGTGTTTATCGAGACATTGTATACGTTCCGGATTTTTTCATGCAGCAGCGCCATGTAATTGTGCTCGTATCTCATCGGAGGATTGCATTCGCCGGTGCCCAGAACAATAAGTTCTGAAGATTCGTATACCGCCGGGAATTCTCTTATGAAATCCCTGTCTTGCATCCACTCCGGCTCTCCCATGGAAGGGAAGAGGATGACGATGTTGCCTTCTTCTATCGCCTTTCCGAGAAGCTCTTTTCTGGGAAACGGCTCGGACGGCTGCCCGATATAGTTCATTATGGGCCAGGCGTTGCTCAGCACGCGACAGTTTTCAATCTGGTTTGATTTGAGTATGTTAATCGCGTCCTGATATCTCTCCCTTGTTTCATATCCGGTGTTCATCGATGCGAACAATGTGAGATTGAGGGCAACAAGGATTATCGCAATAATGGCGGCTTTCTTCCTGAACGTCTCAATTCCTTTGGCGGAAAAGTATGCGACAGGCAGGACAAGAGGGAACAGGTAACGAAGCTCCTTGGACGGCGTCGTGAGATACTGGTACAGGGAAAGGGCAATGACGACAATTAGCAGGAGTTTCGCTTTTTCGCTGCAGAGGAATTTCATGGCAGGTTTGAAGTTCCATTTCCTGAACGCCTGCCACAGCCCGAGAAGGAAAAGAGGCAGCAGGAAAGACAAAGCTGTCAGTATATGCAGGATGCTGGAAGGCTGGGTGAAGTAATACCTGTACTTGAAATTGAGCGCGAAGCTGTCGGCAAGCGAGGTGAGCATGTTGCCTGTTGTGATGAAGTTGAAAGCAAGCCACGGTATCATTGGTATGAGAAACAGGGCTATCGTAGCAGCTATTTTCTTCGGATAACGGTTGGAGAAAATAAGAGGAAAGAATATAAGAAAATTGTACCTTGTTAGGAATGCTAGGCCGAGGAACATGCCTGCTTGGGGTTTTTTTTCTAGAAGATAAACTAGGAATAGTTCGAGAAGCGCAAGAGAAAGCAGCTCCGTGCCGTTCAGCATGCCATAGAACAGCGCCACGGGAGAAAGCGAGAAAATATAGAAAAACTCCCGCCTGATTTTCACACAGTCGGCAAACCGCACCGACGAATAAAGGAACAGGAGCGATGCAAGAATTATGAAAATGTACTCGGAAAGCGGGAATATGCCCAGCAAATAGAGGATTACCGGCACGAGAGGCGGCCTGCTAATTTCATAATAGAAGCCGGCTGAATCGGATTCTGATCCGATTCTATATATATCGCCTTGCCAATAGTCTGCATTGGATGCATACGAGGCGAAATCCCACGAAATGAACTGGTGCTGCCAGGCGAAGAACGATGTTGAAAGCAGAAATATTACGAGCAGTGGTTTGTTCTTAGCTATTACTGCGAATATCTTATCTGAGCGATTTTTCCATGACATACTTGTGACCTTTACGGGCTTTTATTTTGTACCCTAGTTTTTCATAGAATTTAACCGCAGTGTTATTATCCCATACTTCCAGTCTTATTTTTTGAATATCTGAAGATTCGAAGTAATTCATCAAAAAAGTTCCTATTCCCATGTTTTGATAGGTTTTTGAGAGAAACAGTTTATTTACGGTTAAAACATTCTTGTCTTTCCGTATTCCATAGAAACCGATACGTCTTTTGCCTTTGAGAAGTATTTTGATGGTTTTGCGGTTTTTTCTAAAACTTTCGTCGAAGACATGTTTGCTGGGCTTGAGATACGCGGACACGTATGGAAAAATAGTAGTTCTTGTCAATTCGTAAATAAAATTATAGTCCGATAAATTGCATTTGCGCTCTTTGATTCCAAAAGGATTTTTCATATAATAAGTATGGAACCCTGGCTAATAAAATAAAAATTAAGTTGAATTTTTCATATGATTACGGGCTACTTTCGCGTTTCTTGATGTATTTTCTGAAATGCTCGGTCGCGATATATCTCTCTTTCACGGGCTCTGAAAAATCCGCATCCCTTATTATTTCTCTAGCCTCTTCAGGACTCTTTGGATTCCTTGCTTCCATGTAATTTTCCAGCGCTCTGACATGTGCCTCTATATAAGAGTGATGGCGCCCCCACAAAAATCTCATTCAATCCCCAATAATAGGGCATAGATTTGCGTGCTGAATGAAAATAAAAAGAATTGAAGTCTTAACATTCCACCCATCTTCAGATGGTGTTATTATATGTGGAATGTTGGACGTAAAAAACACTGCGATTATATCAGTGGTTTTTCACGAAGTCGCTTTAATTGACGACGTCGATGCAGATGCCTGCGGCGACTGTCTGTCCCATGTCGCGGATGGCGAAGCGTGCCAGTTCAGGCATGTCGGACTGCTTCTCAATGATCAACGGCTTCGTCGGCTTGATTTTTATGATTGCCGCGTCGCCTGTCTTGAGGAAGTCTGCATTTTCAGTTACAGCCGCGCCTGTTTTCGGGTCCATCTTCTTGACGATTTCCGTCACAGTGCAAGCCACCTGCGATGTGTGCACGTGGAACACGGGCGTGTAGCCCTTTGAAATAACTGACGGGTGGTTCAGCACGATTATCTGCGCGGTGAATTCCTTCACAGGCTTTGCCGCGTTCTGCGGGTGGCATGCCACGTCGCCTCTCTTGATATCACCTTTGCCGACGCCTCTTACGTTGAAGCCGACATTGTCGCCTGGAAATGCCTCGTTAACCTGTTCGTGGTGCATTTCTATGCTTTTTACCTCGCCCTGTGCGCCCGATGGCACAAAGACAAGCTTGTCGTTTATCTTCATCGTTCCGGTTTCTATGCGGCCGACAGGCACCGTGCCTACGCCCGTTATGCTGTACACGTCCTGTATCGGCAGGCGAAGCGGCTTTCCTGTCGCCTGTTCAGGCACCTTGAAAAGATCAAGCGCCTCGACGAGCGTCGGACCCTTGTACCAGCCTGTCTTGTCGGACTTCTTGGCGACATTGTCACCAACGTAGCCGGATGTGGGAACGAACTGCATGTCGTCAGTCTTGAATCCGATTCCCTTCAGAAGTTTTATCATTGCCTCTTTCGTCTCTGTATATTTCTTCTCGTCGTAGTTGACTGCGTCCATCTTGTTTATTGCCACAATCATCTGCCCTACGCCGAGCACCTTTGCGAGGTACGCGTGTTCCTTGGTCTGTTCCTGCACCCCTTCCTTTGCGCTGCATACCAGTATTGCGCCGTCTGCCTGGGATGTGCCTGTAATCATGTTCTTGACAAAATCCCTGTGTCCGGGCGCGTCGATTATTGTGAAGTAGTACTTGGGCGTGTCGAATCTCTGGTGCATGATGTCGATGGTAACGCCCCTTTCTCGCTCTTCCTTGAGCTTGTCCATGATGAAGGCGAATTCGAACGTTTCCTTTTTCAGTTCCTTCGCCAGATCCTTTAGCTTGCGCATTTGCTCGTCTCTTACCGCTCCAGTGTCGTAGAGAAGTCGTCCTACGAGAGTTGATTTTCCATGGTCTACGTGACCGATGGTTACCAGATTCATGTGTGGTTTCTTGTCAGCCATTTTTCTGCACCTCAATTGTTGATTATTCCCTTTACCAGTCGTACTTGTAAGCACTGCTGATACTTCTTTAAAAGTGCAACCAAATCTTTATAAAGGTTCCAATATTCGTCTCCTTATGACGCTCATCAGGTTAAGAAGCGGTATATATTCAGTTGATGGCTGCCAGCCCCGTCCTTGCAATAATCTTGTATTAGCCGTGCATCCTTACTATCAGTTCGATCCGGATAGTCTCGTTTTCATGTCAAAACCCAGGTTCTCAGAAGGCAAAACCGGGGATCCTGAATATATTGCAAAATTCGAAAACTTGGTAAAATCAGCCAGTGAACTTGTCACATTTGAAGAAGCTAGCCGCGTGCCATCCACCGCAGAACGTTACAGAAGAATAGGCGTGCATCGTGGCTATTTCATTAAGACTAAGGAGGACAGTCCGCAGCCGGTGGAAAATGAGGGAGGACGTCTTGTGGAAGTCCCGTGGGATGATGTCTTTGATTTTCTCAGAGTATTCGAAGTACCGCTAAGGGAACCGATACGTCTTGTCGGGGGATACTACAATATTTATTTTGTAGGAACAAATGTCGGCTGCCTGAACGCATTGGAGTGTAAAATAAGAGGGGAATCTCTGCCAGCCGAAGTTTTGAAAGAAATAACATTCTAGTGAAGAATTTTTTTTGCCTTCCTGACGTCGTTTCTTATCTCTTTCACGAGCGCGGCGGCGGATGCGAATTTTTTTTCATCCCGCAGCTTCTTCACGATTTCAACTTCAATCTTCTTCCCCGTTACGTTGCGGGAGAAGCTGAATATGTACACCTCGAGCAGTTTCGTTTTGCGGTTGAAAGTCGGCGCGTATCCTATGTTCGCCACGCCCTTGTAAAGTCTGTCATTCACCGTGACGCGCACCGCATAAATTCCGCGCAGCCTTCCCGAGTATCTGACGTTAGCCGTGGGAAAGCCCAGCTTGCGCCCGCGCCTGTCGCCTCTTATCACTTTTCCCGAGATTATCTTCATGGAGCCGGCCTCTGGTTACTACTGCTCAATGGACGTTATAGTTAACCAAGTAAAGAATCTGGATATTATAACTTGGTTCACTATATGTGACCAACTTGAGTAATACCGAAATATTAAGTTGGCCAGCTATAAGAACTTTTCTGTGAAGTAGTTTTGATTTTTATGAGAAGAATGCTCGCGGCGCTCGGGATTGTGACGGCACTGGCTGTTCCGGCGCTGGCTCAGGAAAAGCCGCAGCCTGCTGAGGACAGGAAGATTGAGATGACGGCTGAGGCGGTTGTGTCTGAGAACCGCCGGGAATCTTTTGTGAGGCCGAACATATTCTACAAGATCGGCGGGCTTGATGCGTACACATTTTTTGAATTCTACGGAAATGAGGAATACTTCGGCAAAACCATGGTCAGCAGGACGTGGAAGGGTGTCGGGCCGACGGGAGAATTGGTTGTGGGCTCTGACACAAGGAACAGGATTGGCGCCGGCATCAAGTACAGCCCCGAGCTGCCGGAATACGTTTCCCTGAGTGCAAAGTTCCTTCCCGTATGGCTGGATACGGACGGACGCGAAAACCGGATGATGCTTGGCTATTCCGGCAGTCTTAAGCTTCCGTGGAATTTTGACGTTTCAACATTCGGGGAAATGAATCTCGGAGGCGATGCGGAATGGGGCTACGGCGAGATATCTGCAGGGAGAAATTTCGGCAATTTGAGGATTGCGTACAACACGCTTCTGAAGAATGTAGACGTGAATCAGGGAGAACGCAAGAGGCTTATGCCGCGCGTGGAGCATGCTTTTTGCGCAAGCTACAAATTCTAACAGAGCCTCGGATATTCGTGCGTGACAGGAGCTCTTCTTCTCTGTTTGTATTCCCTTTGGCTTGCTTCCTGAAGTGCTCTCCTGGCTTCATCTGCCCCGGGAAACCAAGATGGAATTGAGTATGGTTCGCCGTGTTTCGAAGCTAGATAGAACCCGACAACTGCAGAAGCGGTTCCCAACGCAATTAGCGCCCTAGGAATTTTATTCATCTATACACCGATTGTTTTCTGAATTAAAATAATTTTTATACCTGCGGCACGTCCTTGGACAGCCCCTTTCTTTCCCGGATTTTCTGGACTGTCGCCATCTTCAGGTCTTCCGGAAGCTTCTCGAATTTCACGTCAATTAGCGAGTAGAAACCCTTGCCGCCGGTTGCGCTCTTCAGCTGCCCTTCGAATCCGAACATCTCAGCCACGGGGAGCTTGCACTGCAGTATTGCCGCGCCGAGCTCTGTTTTGACGTCCATCACGGTGCCGCGCCTGTTCTGTACCTGGTTCATTGCGTTGCTCATCAGCTCTTCGGGAACGTCTATCCTGATGACCTGAATAGGCTCGAGCAGCGTAGGTTTCGCGCGGAGCACCGCTTCCTTGATGGCGTCGCTCACTGCCGGGAGCACCTGCGCCGGTCCTCTGTGGATTGCGTCCTCGTGCAGTTTCGCGTCGGTGAGCTTTATTTTCACGCCCGTGCACGGCTCGTTGCACAATGGTCCCGAGTCCATGACCCGTTCGAACGCTTCTATCACGAGTTCCATGGTTTCGCTAAGGTATTGTATGCCCTTCGTTACGTCAATCAGGCTGTTCCTGTTGAAAATATCATACAGCTTCTTCGCCTCGTCGCGGTCCATTCCCGCGTCTACAAGCTTGGGTATCAGTTCTTTCAGATATTTTCTGACATTCTTCTCTTCTATTGTTCCGGCCGCCAGCGCGTCGTACAATCCAGGTTCCATCGGCTCTACTTTCACATAGAAGCGGTTGTGCTTGTTCGATGATTTTCCTTCCACCTCGGGGCTTTCCAGCCTAACCGTCTCCCTGTAGATGACGATAGGCGGCGAGGTTGTCACGTTGATGCCCTTCTCCTTGAGCGGCCTCTCGATTTTCGCGTCAATATGAAGTTCGCCAAGTCCGGATACAAGATATTCCCCGGTTTCCTCGTTGATTTTTATCGCGAGTGTCGGGTCTTCCCTGCTCACCTGGCGCAGGAACATAATCAGTTTTGGCAAATCTTTTGGATCCTTGCACTCGATGGACTTTGTTACAACAGGCTCGAACATGTGCTTGATTGCTTCGAACGGTTCTATCTCACGTTCCGGGTCGCAAAGAGTTTCGCCGGAAAAAGTATCAGTCAGTCCCACTATACCTACGATATTTCCCGGGCTTATTTCGTCCATTTGCACGCGCTGCGGTCCCTTGTAGATGGAAACCTGCTGGATTCTTTTGGTGAGATGCTGGCTTACAAGGCGCACTTCCTGTCCTTTCCTGAGCGTGCCTGAGAATATTCTGCCTGTGGCAACCAGTCCCGCGTGCGGATCAGGCACCACTTTGGTGACTATTATTGCAAGAGGCCCGTTCGGGTCCATCGCCAGCATGCTCTTGCCGATTTCGCTTTCCAGCGAGCCGTGCCAGACTTTTTCTATCCTGTATTTCTGGGCGTCGGCCGGATTCGGCAAATGCTTCACGACAGCATTCAGCAGAACTCGGTGCAGCGGAGCGCGCTTCGAGAGCTCTTCCTCATTTCCGCTGGTCGTGTAATCGATGATATCCTTGAATGTGATGCCCTCTTTTTTCATGTAAGGAACGCTGATTGCCCATTTCCTGTAGCCGGAGCCGAAGGCGACTGAGCCGTCGTCCACTTTTACAAGGCATCTCTCGGCAAATTCCTTTTCCGCGTATTTCTGGATGAGCCTGTTAACCTGGGTGATTATGCCGACGAACCTTTCCTGCATTTGTTCCGGAGTGAGCTTGAGCTCGCGAATCAGCCTGTCCACCTTGTTGATGAAGAGAATGGGCTTGACGCGTTCGTGCAATGCCTGCCTTACCACAGTTTCAGTCTGCGGCATTACGCCTTCCACCGCATCTGTTAGTATTACTGCGCCGTCCACTGCCCTCATCGCTCTTGTTACATCCCCGCCGAAGTCCACATGTCCTGGCGTGTCTATAAGATTGATAAGGTAAGTTTCCCCCTCAATGTCATGTACCATGGACACGTTTGCGGCAAAAATAGTGATACCTCTCTCCTGTTCCTGCTTGTCGAAGTCTGTGAACAGCTGCGTTCCGGCAAGCTGCTCGGACATCATGCCCGCTCCCGCCACCAGCGAATCAGTGAGAGTCGTCTTTCCGTGGTCGATATGGGCTGCGATAGCGATATTCCTGATGTGCTTTGGGTCCTTCATCAGTTCCCCGATTTCTTCTGTTCTGTCTTTTGCCATTCTATCAACACATTGGTATTTTCTGTCTTGATTTGGAATCAATGCAGAATAAGAAAACTATGCCACCTCAATGAAACAGGAGGACGCTCATAATTCTCATTGGTATATTGAAGGCAAAGGTTAAAATACGTTTTGTTTTGCGGCATTCTTTCTTAAGATTCATTCCTACAGTCATTCCATTGAAGCCCTCACTCAGCCCGAATTCATGGAACTTTGCAGGAAAGGACAGAAGAGCTTTGAGAACAGATTAATGCAGTTTTTCGACATATCAGGTATGGTATTCGATGACATTAATTTCAAGAATTGCAGCTTGTTTTTCTGCACGTTCAGGAACTGTTCTTTCAGAAACGTCGCTTTTGACGACTGCACTGTGTATTCGGGCAGCTTCTATACGGGAGCAGCGGACGGACTGATATTCGAGAACTGCGAGCTGGAGCTGACTTTGTTTGACAGTTTCCAATTTTCGCGCACGTCGATGAAGAAATGCAGGATGCAGTGGTGCGGGATTATGAATTCAAACCATGTGAGCGTTGATCTTTCTACGTCCAGCAGTTTCAAGACGATTACGGATTTGTCGCAGGTGACACCGGCAGATATAGAATACATAATCTCGGTCGTTATGGGGAAAGTAGAGCGTCTTGACATGGACATGCGCCTGAAAGTCAAGGAGATAATAAGGGCTGATATTGAAAGGTACAAACTGAAGAATCCCGAGGAAAAACAGGGAAAATATTCGTCTGCCGGAACTGCTCCGGACGCGCCTCTTACCTACGGCGAAGCGAGGGGCATGGTGGAGGGCTTTTTCTACGGAACGCAAAGCCCGTATAAGACGAAAAAACATCCGTATGAGACGTCGGGCGGATACAAGAAATAAAAACGTCCCCCCGAATATATATCTTGAGAAACCATGGGAAAAAAGAAAGTAAAATTGCCGCTGCTTTTTGTTGTCATCATGCTCATCGCATACGCCGTCAATTCTTACGTCGCCGACAATGCCGTATCCCGGCGCGAGCAGAGCTACGTCACGAAAGTGGTAGACGGAGACACTGTGGTGATAGCGGGCGGGCAGCGTGTCAGGCTGTTAAGCATCGATACCCGCGAGCGCGGCGAAAACTGTTACAATGAGGCGAAGCAGCGCCTGGAAGAATTGCTTCTGTTGAAGAACATAACGCTTGAGCGCGACAAGGAAAACGAGGACCGGTACGACAGGCTGCTGCGCTACATCTATCTAGGCGACGAGATGATAAATCTCAGGATGATAGAGGAAGGGCTCGCTGTGGCGTACATATACGAGCCCAACGTGAAATACCGCTCCGCGTTTCTTGAAGCGGAGAAAGCCGCGCGCGGCGAAGGCGGCTGCGTCTGGACGAATTTGCCTTAATATACTTTATTCTACAACTAATCGCGTGATAAAATGCCTGAAGGAAAATTCGGAAAATATTCTTACGAACTGATAAAGCCGGAGGAGAAGGACAGGCTGCTGCGCGGGCTTTCGCAGCGCTACCTTCACGACAGGAAAGCCAGCATTCACGGCATGTGCATAGAGCTTCTCACGGACAACAGGGAGTTCAAGGAAATGTGGGAAGACAACTTCTTCTCGATGAGCCATGACGTAAGGCCGCACGGAAGGATTGTGGCTGTCAGGGACGAGAACCCCGAGGTAAGGGTGCTATATGAACCCGCGTCGAAAACCTGTTTCATAATCAACGCCGATTACTATGGATGGGTGAAGAGCTTTGCGCTCGGCGTCGCGGCGGATTTCCTTGAGGAATACGTCTCGATTCACTCCAGATTCTCCGTCCACGGCTCGTGCATAGATTTCTCCGGTCGCGGGATAGCATTAATCGCCACGTCAGGCGCGGGCAAGACAACGCACAGCTTTGGCTTGTTGCTTTTGGACAATGCGAAGCTGATTACGGACGACTGGTTCTTTGTCAAGCTGACAAAGGACGACGTCATCGGCTATGCGTCGGAGGGACAGAGTTATATTACGGATGACATCGGCAAAATCTGGACGGTGTTCGAGCCGCTTGTCAGGAAGACGAAGCTGGACACGAAGGGTAGGGGAATCGCCAACGTAGAGGACGTAGTCGGCGCGTTCAAGAAGCGCAGCCTGACAGTAATCAAGAAAGTCCTCCTGATGAAGTCCGATTCCGGCGACAAGACTATACTGAGGAAGCTGACGATAGAAGAGGCAATACAATACCTGACTGAAAACAATTTCTGCAACCCGTACCAGATGGTGAAGGACGAGCGGAAGATTGCGCTTAGGATTGATTTTTTCCGCGAGATGTTCAGAAACACCGAGGTTTACCTGTTCAACAACAACAAAAGCCTTCCGATAGAGGAAACCCACGGCGCGCTGAAGAAGCTCGTTAAGGATTTGTAACCTATTTATTCAGTTCGTTAAAATAAGTCTTTATGGACATGCATCATCTTCTGCTCTGGAAGATACTGAGGAACAGGGAGATTTCAGAGATATATGCAATGATGTCCCTTCGCGTCATGGCAATGTCCTTGATAAGCATATTCGTTCCGATTTACCTTTATACGCTCGGATACGACATACCTTCCATACTTCTTTTCTTTATTGTGATTAGCATGTCTCACATGCTCATGTCACCAGTATCCGCCAAGATATCCTCTAAAATTGGCCTTAAGCATTGTATGCTTTTGAGCTTCTTGTTTTATTTTTTGTATTATGTTATGCTGTCTGCATTGGGGATGGAAAATCACATCGTTTATTTCACAGCTGCACTGTTCGGCATAGCTCAGGCATTGTTCTGGATACCTTTTCATGCTTTTTTCCTTCCCTTACTGATGGCAAGAAAAGAGGCGAAGAGATTGCCTTGCTTGACATATTCCCTTCTGCCTTCTCAATAATCGCGCCCTTGATAGGGGGTTTAGTGATATTATTTTTCGGCTTTGGCGCGCTTTTCGTATTAGGGCTGGTATTCCTGATGGCTGCAGCACTCCCTCTTTTTGTGACAAAGGACGTTTTTGTTCCTTTCAAATTCTCGTTGCGCGTGAAAGGGTTCAACAGAAAAGTGGCTGTATCGCTGGTTTCATACAATAGCCTGATAAATGATTCCATATGGCCGATTTTTATTTTTGGAATAGTTGGGAGCGTTGCTGCTTTGGGAGGTATAATGGCACTTTCCGTGTTTGTTGGTTTCGTTACAACATGGATAGTTGGATGGATGTGCGACAGGGGATACAGAAAAAAGATGTTGGATGCGGGGTCAGTAACCCAGTCAGCCTTATGGATATTAAGGGCGCTTGTAACAACCTTTGTTCATGTAATAAGCCTGGAATCTGTATGGAGGTTCGTCTCCAAATTCGTTGATGTCTCATACAACTCTGCTTATTATGAAAGAGCCAAGAAATCGGATAAAAAGCTGGAGTTTTCTGTATTAAGGGAAATGTGTATACATTCCAGCATTGTCCCGGTTTTTGTGCTCATGCTTGTTTTTTATAGCCAGATACCTAGCATGGCCGTGATGTTCCTTATTGCAGCTACTGGGCCGCTTTTTGGAATGCTTATAGAGAGATAAAACATGAAAAATAAATTCCCGTTTGACAAGCCGCTGCTCGCGATATTCGCGCATCCCGACGACGAGTCGTTTCTTGCCGGCGGCGCGCTTGCGCTTGCCGCGAAAAGAACATCGGTAAAAGTAGTCATCGCGACTCCCGGGCAGAAAGGGAGGTCGCACATTGATTATGAGATTTCTGACAAAAACCTTGGCGACTTGCGTAGGCGTGAAACAGAAGAGGCGATGAAAGCCCTCGGGGTGGAAGATTATGTTATCCTTGACTACGAGGACGGCGCGCTGGACAGGACGGACGAGAAGGAAATAACCGAAAGGCTGGCTGCAATCGTGAAAGATTTCAATCCTGCAAGCGTCCTGACATTCGGTCCTGACGGAATCACGGGACATCGCGACCATATAGCAATCGGCAGGTTCGCAACGAAAGCGGTAAAGGTACATGGAGTGCAGGTTTATTGGCTCGCTCGCCCCCGTTCACAGCAGAATCTTGTTAGAAGTCGAGACTGGGCAAAAACGAAGAAATATTATGGAGAAATTCCGCCCGTTCCTTATGATGAGAGCGAGCTGACTTGCATCGACGTCTCCGACGTGCTTGAGGTGAAGAAGAAAGCGATTGCGTCGCACGCCAGCCAGGGCGCGGAAAGATATCTGGCTCCCGAAGCGGGGGAGCTTATCAGATATGAATATTTCGTGAATGTGACAGAAAAAATTATTGAAACGTTCGGGTAATTACCTTGCGCCGCTGGCCTCTCTCTCGATGCGTTCCTTTTCTTTTATTGCAAAGCTGTCAGCCGAATTCTTGTACGCGGCCATCAGCTCTTCTGCGAGCGATTCTGCCAGAGACTTTTTCTTGTTGAATGACTTGCGGTAAGCGGCTTGCGCAAAGAAGCGCAGCGTCTTGTCAACCCGCCTCTGCGGCGCCGTTATCACCGATTCTCTTGCCATTATGCTTCCGAGCTGGTACGAAATTACCTCTTCCCTAAGCGCGGCGTTCTCTATGGCTTTAACGAGAACCTCCACCGGGTTCTTGTTTTCCTTCTTCTCTATTATCTCCAGCGCTTTTTCCACTGACTTGATTACGGTATTATAATTGCCGCCGAACTTGCCCGACGTCAGCTTGTGCTTCTTGCCGGTGTGTCCTGAAACCGACATCTTGAGCGCAAGCCGCTCCACTATGTGCATCCTCGACTTGTGGAATCGCCCGCGCTGGTTGCCCGCCGACCTTGGCAGAATCCGCGGTTCCAGGTTTATGTATCCTTTCAGGCTCGGGTCGTTTACAGGAACGTTCGTGTCCCATCTGTTGAACAGCTTGACATTGAAAACATGCTTTTCCCTTTTCCTGACAGGTTTCGGAGCCCTTTTTTTAGGGGCGGCGCCGTATCTGGATGCCCTGCTTCTCTCGTATCTCGGAGCGCCTCTTGACGAGCCCCTTTCTCCGTCATGTTCTTCCCTTGATGTTTGTGGACGTTCAGCTCTCATGAATATCACATTACTTCAACGACTTCTGCTTCTTCCCTGTCCTTATGGCTTCCAGGGAAACATCATTCACCTTTATCACTGCGTATTTTACCCCGCCCATGCTTCCTACAGCGCCGCCCTGGCTTCCGCCTATGCCTTCGATTACAACCTGGTCGTGCTCGGAAACATGGTTGATGGCGCCTGTCCTCGGGACGTGTGCGGTCACCTGCTTTCCGTTCTTTATCAGCCTGACCCGGACGCACTTGATGAGCCCTGAGTGGGGCTGCTTCTGTTCCACCACTCGCTTCTCAAGCACGATGCCCTTTGCCTGCGGCGCCCCCTCCATCGGGTCCTTCTTCTTCTTTGTCTGCAGGACTCTGGTTCGGTACTTTATCTCCTTCCACTTGTACCTCTTCCTGTCCTTCTTCAGTTTTCTTGCCGCGAATTCTCCTGCCATGTTATCATCTTCCGTTAATTACCAGAGTAAAGTATAAAAACCGACTTCTTCCTCACTTGACCTTGAGTTCTTCCATGTCGAAAAGCCTTTGCAAGAACTTGTTTATTATCTTCACGTTCTTCCCGCCCTTGCCTATTACCTTTGCCTTGTCGTTTGGCTTTATCTTTATGAGCACCGTCTTGTCCTTCAGCGAGAATTCCTGCACGCCGGGGATTATGTTCTTCACGAATTCCTCGAGGCTTTCCGAGTATTCAAACACCTTTATCCTCTTCTTGAACACGCGCTCGGCGTTCTTTATCTTGGAGCCGTTCCTGCCGACCGTGGAGCCGTACTGCCCCTGCGCTACGACAAAATATATCTCGTCGCCGTCGCTTATCGCGTCGACGACAGAAGAACCAGTCAGGTTCTGGAACAGGCTGATTGACTGAATTGTGTTTTGGTCCAATGTAACTTTCATTAATTTTCCTCTTTTATTTCAGTTCAGCATAAATGTCGGAGAAGCCCACCATTGCGACAGGAAAAGGCTTTCCGAGTTTCGTGCCCAGCTGCGTCTGGTCGCCCTCGAACATGTCTATCTTGACGTTGCCGAGCTTTTCAGTTGCGCTTTTTGGGCAATTTTTCGCCACGACTACCTTCTTTATCGTGCCGTTCTTCACGCCCTTTGCTATCTCCTTCGCGCCTATTATCATCTTCGAATCTTTTTTGGATACCATATCAATCCCTTTCTTGTAAGAAAGGTCTAGATTTTACCCCAAAGAACTTGGGTTCCTATAGACCTTATCTTCATATTATTTTTCTTTTTCATTCTGTTTTTATTTTTTGCGAACGCCAGTGAGCCTTGGTAATATTTTCTTTTTCCATTGAGGCTTTTTCTTTCCTCAAAGAAAAAGGCTCACTCCTTGATTTTCCTCATCTTCTTCATCTTTTCCATGTCCACGGCAAGCTGCACCATTCCCGTGCCTACCGGGGCGATCTGTCCCACGAGTATGTTTTCTATGATGCCTTCCAGCTTGTCCTTCTCGCCGTAGAACGATGCGTTGACTATGTGCTTCTTGGTTTCCTCGAAGTTTGCCCTTGCCAGCACCGAGGCTTTCTTGCCCGACACGCCGTAACGTCCGATGTCCTTTATCGTGCCGTCGAACGTCATCATGTCAGACAGGAGCATGAGATGCCTTATGTCGACGTCCAGTCCCTGTTCGTCCAGCGTGTCTTTCGCTTCCTGCAGTATCATGTTTCGCGCGGCTTCCACGCCGAGCACGTCGTAAACCTGGTAAATATCGTTTGTCTTGGTTCTTCCTATGTCGACGCCTTCCATTCTCAGTACCTTTTTCAGGTTGGTTCCTGTCGTCTGTATAATCCAGTCGTCGTCTTCCTTTATCACGACTACGTTGTCTATCCCCTTGACGCCGGCTGTGTGCAGCTTCAGTATCTTGTTCTTTATCTTCCTGAGGTTGCGCACGTTCTCCCTCTTCGGCTTGACATATATGTTCTTGCCGCGCGCCGTCGTGTCGCAGTCCTTGATGTGCTTCTCGAGCAGCTCCTTTACATCGTCCTTATAGCTTTCCTTCTCAAGTTCCAGTTCAATCTGCATGTTCACCAGGTCGATGGAGTCATAGACTATTATGTCGCTCATCTTCAGCGATTTTATGCTGCTGGCGAGTTCCTTGGCCTTCTCCTTGCTGTTGTAATCCTTCGTAAGGTAGATCGTCATGTTCTTCTCGAACGTTTTGCGCGCGTCGAATATCTCTATCAGCCTCGGCAGTCCGTGCGTGACCTTTGACAGCCTGTCGCTTTGCGATGCCATGGTGTAGGAACGCATGGTCATTTGCGTGGCGGGCTCCGAGATGCTTTGCGCCGCAATAACCCCTATCGCTTCGCCCGGCTCGTACTTGTACTTCTCCACTGCCTTCATCAGCGCGGACAGCTTCTCTTCCCGCTGCTTGCCCGTTATGCCGTGCTTTTTGCAGTACTCCTCGAAGTCTTTCATGATATTCTTCGGCAGCATCGTTGTTTCTGTCATATTTATCAGCCCAATATTTTTTCTACGTTTACCTTCCCCGCATCGCTCTTGGCGGGATCTATTCCGTCTTCCCCAGCTATGAACTGTATTATGTGGTTCTTGGAATCGCGCACCGTCCCGTCATACTCCACTCTCAGGTCCTGCAGCGCGTTCACGAGCCTTCGTTCCATGTACCCCGAGTGCCTCGTGTGCAGCGACTTGTCCATGAGGTTTTCGCGCGAGTTCATTGCGTCGAAGAAGAACTCGAACGGGTCAAGCCCCTTCTTGTAGCCGTGGCTTACGAAGCCGCAGGCCTTCAGCCCCAGGTCGTCCTGCTTGAAGTGTGACGTGGTCCTGTTGAGGAATCCGCGGTGAATACGCTCGCCTTCCAGCGCCTCCTGCCCGACGAAAGCGCACATCTGCGTGAGGTTGACAAAGCTTCCTCTCGCGCCTGTTACCGCCATCATCACGGAAGAATTGAGCGGCAAATCCGCCTTTACTATCTCTCCCGCCTGGTTCGACGCCATTCCTCCCATCTGGAGTATCTTGTTCTCGAGTATCATGTTCTTGGTCATTCCCGCCGTGCCTTCAATCCGCCCGGCGTTGAAGTCCTTTATGAGCTTGTCCGAGTTCTGCTCGAATTCTTCCACCGTCTTCTCTATCTTCTTCTTCGCTTTTTCTGTTATATTTGTGTCCGCCACGGATATGCTGAAGCCCTTCTTTGTCACGACGTCAAGCACGAGTCTTGTCATCTTATCGATGAACTCGCGGGTTACTTCACTGCCGTATTTGCGCTCAATCGCGTCTATGAGCTTGCCGTTTCCCTCGCCCAGCGCGTCGTCGTCAATCACGCCTTTTTTCAGCTGCCCGTTCTTTATGACAACCATCTCGTCGTCGAATCCGCTGGAATAAACGGACGATTTGAATTCAAGGTTGAGGTCCTTCGGAAGGAGCATGCTGAATATCTCCTTCCCCGTGTACTCGTCCTTCATCTCGAAATCCTCGATGCCGATCGCAAAAAGCAGCTCGGCAGCCTCCTTCCTGGAGAACTTCGCGTCCTTCTTTGTGAGCATGTATGCGCCAGTGACGTGGTCGTGCTTCCCCGTTATTATGGGAGAGCCGTATCTTGGCGACCTTATGTGCTTCTCGACAAGCATGAGCATTTCCGCTTCCGTCTGCGCCTCCTCAGTCTGCGGCACGTGCAAATTCATTTCATCCCCGTCGAAGTCCGCGTTGTAAGGGATTGTTACGGCAAGGTTTATGCGCAGGGTTTGGTAAGGCATGATTCTCGCGCGGTGCGCCATCATGGACATCCTGTGCAGCGACGGCTGCCTGTTCATGAGCGTTATGTCGTTGTCCATCATGTGCCTTTCCACGACGTATCCCGCGTCGAGCTCTTCCGAGATGTCCTTCTTGTTGTCCTCTGTGATCTTCTTCCTGATGCCGTCGGAGCGCAGGATATAATTCGCCCCCGGATGCACCTTGGGGCCGTTGAGTATGAGCTTCTTCAGCTCCGCGATGTTGTTCTTGGTCACCTTTATCTGTAAAGTCAGCTCTTTCGCGATGTCCATCGGCACGCCAACCTCGTTTATCGAGATTCGCGGATCCGGAGATATGACAGTACGCGCGGAGAAGTTCACCCTCTTGCCGGACAGGTTCCCGCGGAACCTTCCTTCCTTCTTGCTTAGTCTTTGCATGAGCGTCTTCAATGCCCGTCCGCTCCTGTGTCTTGCCGGCGGGAGCGTGGAAATCTCGTTGCTCATGAGAGTGGAAATGTGATACTGCAGAAGTTCCCAGATGTCCGCGATGATGAAATCGGGCGCGCCTATCTCAAGGTTCTTGCGCAGCCTTTCGTTTATCCTTACGACATCCACGAGCTTGTGCGTGAGGTCGTCCTCGCTTCGTTCGCCTGTTTCCAGCGTTATGGACGGGCGTACTGTAACCGGAGGGATCGGCAGTATCGTAAGCACGAACCATTCAGGCCTGCCGCCGCTTATCTTCATTGCCTTTACATCCTCGTCCGTCATCTTCTCCAGCCTCTGCCTTACTTCCTCGCTGGTGAGCTCGACCTTTCCTTCCCTGTACGACGTGGGCTTCTGGAACTCGATTTCCTTCTGCTTCTCGCCGCAGTGCGGGCAGGTCGCTTTTTTCTTCTTGTACACATCGTTGAGGGGGTTCTTCATCTCCTTCAGCACCTCGTCGTCGACCAGCGGGCGCGAGCATTTCCTGCATATCGTTTTTAGCATCATGTAGATTTTCTTTCCGTAGAGCGGATGCACCACCGGCTTGATCAGCTCGAGGTATCCGAAGTGTCCGAGGCACTGCCCGATCGTTCCGCCGCATGTCCTGCATCGCAGCCCCGGGTCCACCACGCCCAGATGCAGATCTGTAAGGCCGCCGTCTATCGGGTATCCGTCGGGGTCGTAAAGCTCTGCGTGTTCTATCTTGATCGCCGACATCTCCTTGATGAGCTTTGGCGACATGAATCCGAATTCCAGGCTTTTTATTTCAGTCATAATAAATTCCTTTCTTTTCCGAAAAGAAATGTCTTTATCAAACTCCAAAGAAAAGGAATTTGACTCGACATTCAATTCTCGAATATTATTTTCTTCTTCACTCCATTTTTCACAGTTCGCGTCACATTAATTTTCTTTTTGGATACCTAGTTTTTCTTTTGTTAAAAGAAAAAATCGGTATTACTCCTGCACGTTCACCTTCGGGTACACTCCGAGGCATTTCAGTTCGTCTAGCATGAGCTTGAACGCGTAGCTCATCTCAACCTCTATGATCTTGCTCTTCTTGCACACTGCGCAGTATTTCTTTCCTTTCGCGAAGTCCTCGACGGCAACAAGCCCGCACTTGTCGCATATGGGTATCTTATAGCGGTCGCTTGAGAACCGTTCCTTGAGCAGCAGCGCAGCGCCGTGCGCGATCAGGCAGTCCTTCTCCATTTCTCCGAGCCTCAAGCCGCCCTGTTTTGCGCGTCCTGCCGTGGGCTGTTTTGTAAGCAGCGTCACAGGTCCGCGCGCGCGGGATTGTATCTTGTTTGCAACCATGTGGTGAAGCTTCTGGTAGTAGCAGGGTCCCACTAGGATTCTCGCCTCGAGCATCCTTCCCGTGGTCCCGTCGAACATCGCCTCTTTCCCGTCGTCGCGGAAACCGGATTTCTTGAGCATGTCCCTGATGCTCTCTTCGCTCGCTTCGGCGAACACCGAGGACTCGACTTCGCTGCCCGTGAGCGACGTTACCTTGGAGGCTATTATCTCCAGCAATTGTCCCAGCGTCATCCTGCTCGGGATTGCGTGGGGGTTGATTATTATGTCAGGCGTCACGCCCGTTGCCGTGAACGGCATGTCTTCCTCGGGCACTATCAGCGCGCATACGCCTTTCTGTCCGTGGCGCGACGCGAACTTGTCTCCCAGTTCCGGTATGCGGTCTGACCGCACGTTTATCTTCACGAGCTTGTTGCCGCTTATTGTTTCCGTTATTATGACATTGTCAACTATTCCTTCCTCGCCGTGCCTGATGGTTTCGCTGGTTTCCCTGCGGTTTTCCGTTTCAACCATGAAGCTCTCGACCGGTCCGAAGAACCGCAGCGGCGAGACTTTTCCGATGAGCACGTCGCCGGATTCCACCTGGGTTTCGCGGTTGACAATTCCGTCCATGCCGAGGTTTGCATAAGCCTCCTCGGTGCGGTAGCCGTTGACGGACTTGTCGGGGATTTTTATCTCGTCCTTCTCTATTCCCCAGTACTTCTTCTCCTCTGTTGCGTAGCTCCTGAAAAACACAGAGCGCCCGAAGCCTCTCTCGAGCGTTGCCTTGTTGAATACTATGCCGTCTTCCATGTTGTAGCCGTTGAAGCTCATCACCGCGATGGTTATGTTCTGCCCCTGCGGGTGGTTGTCCATGTCAGACTCGTGCCCGACTGTCGTGTTCACCAGCGGAACCTGCGGGTAAATAAGCACGTCGGATTTTGTGTCCGTTCTCATCAGGTAGTTTGTTGCGAATATGCCGAGCGATTGCCCGGACATCTTTGCCCCGAAGTTTACTCTGTCCCCTCTGTTGTGAGCTGCGAAAGGAACAAGCGACGCGGACAGCCCCAGGATGACGCCCGGATCAATCTCCAGATGCGCATGTTCCTTTGTAACGCTCTCCTTGTTCACAGCAACGAGGGAGTTGTTTTCCTCTTCCGCGTCCAGGTATTCTATCACGCCCTGCCTTATCAGATCCTGCCATTTCAGTTCTTCTGTTTCCAGTTTCTCCGCATGCTTCTCGGTGAAGAGCGGCTTTCCGTTCTCGACAATTATGAGAGGCCTCTGCAGCCTGCCTGAATCGGTGTTTATGTGAACCTCGTCAAACCCGCGCGAGTACACTATGCTGATATGCGGGTCAATCTGTCCGGTTCTTCTTTTCTGCCTCAGCTTCTGTATCAGTTCCTCGGGCTTCGCGGACCTGCCCGCAATCTCGCCGTTGATGAAGACTATGGTTCCTTCCCCGCCGACTTCCTTCTTGACGAAGTCCCTGATGTTTTCGATGTCCTTGCTGGTTTCTGATATAAGCGCAAAAAGGGCAAGGTATTTTCGCAGACCTATGTTCACCCCTTCCGGAGTTTCTTCCGCACACAGCCTTCCCCAGTGGGTGGCGTGCAAGGCGCGCGCCTCGAAGTGTTCCTGCGAGGCTGACAGCGGCGATATGACGTTCCTCAGGTGGGCTATGGTTCTTACGTGATTTGTGCGCTCAAGACGCTGGCACACTCCCGTCCGCCCGCCAATCCACTGTCCCGTTGCCATGTGCGAGATTATCCTCTTGGTGAGGTAGTCGCTCTCGACGATGGACTTGATTGACGGCATCTTTCCCCTTTTCACCAGCTTCTGGTATGAATAGATAATGCGGGAAACCAGCCCGTATTTGCCCAGTAATATTGACCTGAAAAGTATCTCCAGGAAGTCCGATACCATGCGAAGCCGCTTGTTTTCGTAGTGATCGATGTCCTGTTCCTTGACGTCGTTAAGTCCCACCTTGAGTATCTTCCTGACGACTTGCGACAGGTAAAGCGCCTTCTTCATCCTGTCCGCTTTCTTCTGGCCGAGGTGCGGGAGCAGGTACTTGTCCATTATGTCCGTGATTCTCTTGTCACGGTATTCCTTCTGCGGTATTCTCAGCTTCTTGCCTATGAACTCCTTCGCGTCCTCCGGCGTGTTGACCTCGAACTCGTAAAGATTGAAGTAGATTTCCTGCCTTTCCGCGTCCGTGCTCGCTATGGCTTCGACAATCTCCTTGTCAGTCTCCATTCCCAGCGCGCGGAGCAGCACGACGACGGGCAGTTTCTTGAGATTGGCAAATGATATCGCTATCGTCCCGCTTTTCCTTTCAAGAGTATGCCTCTGCACGAAGCCTGACGATTCGCTGTTGATTCTGGCAGTCTCCGTCTCGCCTTTCCTTTCGATTATGGGCCTGTTGGATAGCACCTCTTCCACCATGACTATCACGCGTTCGGTGCCGTTGATTATGAAGTACCCGCCGGGGTCGTCGGGGTCCTCGCCATTTTCTATTAATTCCTCGCGCGTCATCCCGTTGAGAACGCAAAGCTTGGACTTGAGCATTATCGGCAGGTCGCCGAGTTTCACTTCCTGCGGCTCCTGTTCCACGCCGTTTATGACAGGTACCATTTCCACGAAAATGGGGGAAGAATAAGTCAAGTCCCTGACCCTTGATTCCATCGGGGTTATCGGCCTCGTTGCGCCGTCAGCTTCCTTGACAACGGGTTTTGGGATGCGCACTTTCCCGAGCTTTATGCGGAACTCGGCAAGTTCCGGCGTTTCCAGTTCAATCTCGCCGATTTCGTCGATTATCTTCTGCACGCGGACGTCTATGAACTCGTCGAAGCTCTTTATCTGGTGGTCGACGAAGCCTACGTCCTTCTTGAACGACTTAAGCAGCGTCCGATAATCTCTGGTTTCCATCTCATCTACTCCGTTATTTCCGCAAGCGCTTTCGACTCCGTCTTGTAATGATGATTTTTATTTTCTGGAATTATGCCACAACCCTGTAATGGTTGTACTCCTCCGCCACGGGAGAGTTTCTCATTATCTTTATGACGTCGCCCTTCTTCGCCTGAAGTATCTTCACCACAGGGTCGTCGTCCTTTATGCGCGGCAGCTGCTTTGTCGAGACGTTCAGGTTTTTGAGCAGCTCCGCCTTCTCGTCGCCGTTGAGAATCTGGTGCTTGGGCACCAAGTTGCTCTGGAAAATATCAAGCTCGCTTTCCTCTTTTTTCTTGGTTGCCATTGTTTTTCACGCCTAAAATGCATGTACTCTTGATTTCCTGAATCCCGATGAAGTTTTCTCGATTTTGTAAAGCGTTACTTCCCGGATTTTTGACATAGCTTCGGATTTTCTGATGAACTCGTCGTGGTTCCTTATTATGATTTTTTTCTCTTCGGTCCTGATCTCAAACCACGCCGTGTCGTATGTCTCCAGGACATTGCTGAACTGTGTATTCAATTTTTTCACCGTTCTTTCCGATGGGCCCGACGGGATTCGAACCCGCGACACCCGGCTTTCTTCATCCCAGGTGCCGCATTTCCATGCTGCATGATGAACTTGCGGTTCACCTGCATAGGCGAACCTTTTACGGTTCAGCCTTGTGTCACCATGGACGTAAAAGGCCGATGCTCTTTCCTGAAAGACTTTACCAGGCTGAGCTACAGGCCCGCGCCTCGGTCGGGATTTGAACCCGAGTCAGCGGCGTGACAGGCCACTATGCTAGGCCACTACACCACCGAGGCAATTATAATCCTTATGAACTGCAGTCCTTTGTCTAGTTTGTTAATTTTTGAAAAATTTGGGCAAATGTCACGCTTCCACCGGGTCAACATTAATGGTGAGCGACGTATAAACTTTCCCAAGCTCTCGCTCAGTACTTATTGTATCGCTGGAGAGATTCACTTCCAAGTTCGAAATGGGTTTGGGTCTAGCCTCTCCGCTATGGTCGCCAACCTCTCGTTATTTCGGTAAAAAGACATTTAAAGGTTGCGAATCGCGTCATCTTCTGACAAGCACTGCCGGAAGCCACAAATTCTCGTACAATCTTGCCATTCTCGATGCCGAAATGTCCAGCGCAAAAGCGCCGTCTTCACATATTGTCCACGGCTGCGGCAGAAACCTGTCCGGAAGATATTTGATTTGTCCCCTGAAACCCCTGACGGGATAGTCCATGAACCTGTTGCCGTAATCAGTGACGTATACGACAGTCCCTCCGGATGTCAATCCGGCAAGTCTGTCCATTCTTTCACTGTACGTTCCAGAGAAATCTCCCGCGGTGTCGTATACCCCGAATCCGAGAATATTGGACATGTAAACTTTTGGGAAATCCGCAAGGTTGTCGAAGATGTCAGACGGCTCAAGAAATTCGATTCTCTCGAGATTTCTCCTTATGCGGTTCAGCCTGCTGAAGCGTCTGAAATATCTGCGGTTTGTGCCGCTCGAGTTTGACAGGAAATCGTCGAAATCCCCCGCACGAAGCGCTTCGTACCTTGAGCGGGCATATTCCAGCTGCGCCGGGTCATTGTCAACCAATACGACGCGCCCCGCTTTCTCAGCAAGCGAAAAAGCCTGATCTCCGTTTCCTGCGGCTGCCAATATTGCGTCGCCGCTTTCCGGTTTCATGCCCAAATTGATGGATTTGATGCTTTCGTTTCCCTGGCAGAATACAAGCATAATAGAGAAATACCGCAAGAGGCTTAAAGCATTCCTCCAGAATATGGTATACTTGCATGCACAGAAAGCTTTTTAAGGCTTTGTTACTAAATAGTAGTACAAGACAATCACGAAGTTGCGAAGCAGCTTATTGTTAACGGGTGTGGACAATCATGAAAGCAAAATCAAGAATGACCAGGATAAAAGGGTGGCTGACGCACGAGGACATTGAGCTCCTCGAGGAAGCCAGCAAGCGCCAGCTGAAATATCCGAAGAACCCCGCGAAGAAATACAACTGCAAGTCCTGCAGCTACACGTGGCTTTATCATTCGCTGCGCTGTCCGGTTTGCTCTTCTGTTGAGACTGAGCAGGTCAAGTAAGGCTCACGTATTTTATCTCGTATTTTCATAGTTATTTCATGCATTTGAGAAAGATAGACAAGGGTCTCATACGCGAGCTGCTGTTCATCGGGCTGATTGTGTTTTTCGTGCTGCTCTTCATGTTTATTATGAATTACAGTCCGCTGCCCTAGAAGTTTTAAATATTGCCCAGCTAACTTTATCTGAAGGCTGGCGTTCGAAGAACGTTTTGTCTTTTCCCCTGATAGCTCAACGGTAGAGCGCGCGGCTGTAGTTTTTTGCATCCATGACAGAAATGTCTTTGCAATTGACACCAGTATGTGCTCAGCAGTCACCGCGAGGTTGTGAGACGGCCGCTATTGAGGTATCGGTTGCGCAAATTCAAATCTCATTCAGGGGATTTTTTATTATTTTTATCCGGTTTTCTGTTATAGAATATGGCGGAGAATATCCAAGCTTTTTCCAGACTAGATACTTGGATTTATGCTTCATATTTGAAAACCCGATAAGCTCAAGCCATTTTTCTAGGTTATTTTCTCCATAAAGAAACAGCCTGTAATGAGGGTAGTTTTTGGAAGAGCCGGATATCTTGTCCATAGTCTTAACTACTTTGCCGCTCTTGAATCCGTTATTAACTAGGAATTTGCGGGACACATCGATGAGATTTTTGTTTACGGATGAGATGGAAATTGTGGGGTAATAATGCAGGTTTTTATAGCGTTTTTTGAATGTAAGGCTTCCGTCTGTGTCTGCGAATCCTCTCAAAAAGGCTCTCATAAGACTTGCATCTGACCTGATCCAGGCTGGTATTTTTAGGGCATTCTTTTTGCCGATTTGCATTCCAGTGCCGTTAAGAAACTGGACCAGTTCTTTGGATCTGACATATAGAATCAGCGTATTTCCCTCTTGCTTTATTATTTTCGAGTCGATGTCAAAAAGGGATTTGATAGTTTGTGGCAGGTAATTTTTGATGTACAATTCGTCATCAATTAGATGTCCTGTGATAAATAGCGAATATGTATGATTTTTCTTGTCTTCACAAATACATCCATCGCCGAAGCATGTGCCAAGAAATTCAGCTAATTTTTCATCTTTTTTAGGAATATTAATTCTTTTCATATGTAGTATTATTTGTTGAAATTAAAGTAGGTGTTTTTAATGAAAATAGAACTTGTAGACGCCGTTGTTGCGCTGCTGGCAGTGTTTTTCCTTGCCGCCTACGTCAGGCTTGGCACAGCCGCTTTCCTGTATGTCGTCGTGCTTCTGGTTTTGGCGGAAATTGTCGTGGTGCTGAGATTCAGGAAAGAGCGCGAAGTGAAGCAGCCTGAATCTATGGCTTAACTCCTTTTCTTTGAAAATCTGCAAAGAGCAAAGCTCTTTGAGATGCCAGAGAGCTTCGCTTTCTGAGCAAGAAAAGTAGCTACCAGTCAAAAGAAAATATTAACGGCGGCTCACTGGCGTTCGCAGCGACTAAGCCGCTTTCTTTGCATCTTCTAGAACTCTTTTTCCTATGAATCTGCCTGGCGGGTCGTAAGTAGTTTTCTCTTTTTCATGAATCCCGTAGCCATGGGCAACGCTCTTAAGGCGCCCGTCCATTGTGTATCGTCTTTCTGTAAAAGGACCGGGGAGTCCGAAAGGAATGGATCCGACTACGCGAGTTTTAACAATCTCATCATTTTCAATTTCATAAGCCAGTTCAGAGGTGAGTCCAACTTCTGCAAGATAATTTTTCTTGGCACGCCTGATCCCTATTGGAGTAAGCTGTCTTCCGGCAATGACTCTCAGCGGATAAAGCCAGTCCATAGAAAAAAGTATGATAAAAGTCTTCTTAAGCGAATGCAAATGAGTCAATAATAATTATTTTCTTTTCCAAAGAAAAAGTCTTAATCAGTTGTTTTCATCGGAAGTGCCGGGATTGTTGACGTATTCCATGATGCTTTTCGTCAATCCCACTTTTCCTATCTTCTGCTTGCATGCGAAGCATATCCATCTGTTGCCGACGCGGTCCACGAGGCGGTTCCTCTTGCATTCCACGCATTTGGAGATGGATATTTTCATTAATATGAATTGATTTTCCCCATTAATAAAGATTTTTCGCGAAAATTTCAAAATTTCCCGTGTTTTGAGCATGGAAAAATTTCTAAATCAGGGTTCAGATACAGGGATCAATGGATCTTGCAAGAAGATAATGAGATCGGTCTTTGCGTCTGCGAGCAACCCCTGTAAAAGATACGGTTCCGCCATCCGGTAGTTTGCTGCGATAACGCTCTGGAACTGCGTATTCAAGGTTTCCGGCTTTGGATGACCATGTAATGGAATGTGAGTCTGCGTGGTATATGCCTGTTTGTTTCGTGAAAAAAAGCCCTTTTTGTTGCATTAGAAAAAAATGCCCTGAGGAATATTAAAATCTATTTTCTCCTCTTCAGAAAACCCTTCTTTTCGCCGTAATTCTCTGTCTCGACACCTATGCTGGTGTATGGCGACCTGATTTCAACCTCTTTCTTGCCCCTGTGGAAGCTTACCGAGGCGTGCGGCAGGCGGATTCTTCCGTGGACTCCGAATACCGGCATTATCTTGTAGGAAAGTATTCTCTCCTCGTTCTTGTGTATGTCCTTGATTTTCCATACAAGCTCGGTGCCCGCGGCTGTTTTCTTCCTGGTGGGCTTCGGGCCCTCGCCCTCTTTTATGTCAAATACGGAAGGCACAAAATCTTTCACGGTCGCGTTCTCCACTTTCTTGCCTGTGGAATTGGCAATCTCAACACCCACCGTGAATTCCTCGCCCTCCTCGATGAATTTCTTCTCAAGTATGAACTTCTTCACCTTGATGATTCTTACCTTGAAGAAGAAGAACCATCCCGCTATCAGCACCACTATTATGAACAGGAAAAGCGGCGAATAATCCACCCTGAACGAGAAAGTTCTTGATTCGCCCGGCTTCACGTCCTTGAGAAGCCACGCAAAATCACTCCCTTTTGTCGTGGTTGGCTGTTCGCCCGAATAGAATGCCGCGTCCAGGCCGGACAGCGTCTCGGTAAGCAGCGCGTCGTCCTCGCTGTTCCCGATATTTGTTATTGTGATGGTCTTCTTGTATCCGAATATGAGAGGCTCTTTCCTGCTCTCCTTCACGAACTGCGCCTGGCTGAGAACCGTGAATGTCCTTGACTTTTCGCTCGTTTCGCCTTCGGTGCTCGTCTTAACAAGCACCGTATAGAGGCCC
>Ga0209211_10000381_pt1 | contig 93006 bp, 92 predicted proteins | sample RifGroA2_FD_183992 | JGI IMG/M metagenome (GOLD analysis project Ga0209211, IMG submission 183992) | Groundwater microbial communities from Rifle, Colorado, USA - Groundwater A2 (SPAdes) (version 2) | ecosystem: Environmental > Aquatic > Deep subsurface > Groundwater | place: Rifle, Colorado... | reverse complement strand
AGAAGAATATTTACATTGGTACAATTATGATAGAATACATTTAGGAAAATATCTCAATGGCATGATACCGATTGAAAAGTGGCGAGATTATCAATTAAAAGTGTCACCTCTGAAGGTTAACTAAACAGAGAGAGAAGGGCTTAATTTTGCAATTATCCGTAAAAATGTTATATTTTCCCCATTGGCCCTATCGTCTAACGGTCAGGACATCGGCTTTTCAAGCCGGTAATCCGGGTTCGATTCCCGGTAGGGTCACCGCTACAAAACTGAGCGCTCAAAAGAGCACCTTTTTTGTGCGGTGACCCTAAGCGAGTAAACTGCTTTACTCGCGTCCGGGAATTGAACGACGGAATCTAATTTTCTTAGTAAAGAAAATTAATGAGTCGGTGCCCAGACAAAATTTTTCGATGGAAAAATTTTAGTCGAGGGAGATAAGGCGAAGCCGTTCCCGGTAGTATTTATGATTTGTGGATCACGTAAACATTGCGTGCGTAGCACACAAAATTGTTTGGTTTTGCTATAATCAAAATATGAACAAATATGATGGAATGGTGGAAGTAGTGGGAGCTCCAATTATCGTAAATAAAAAAGGAGAAATTCTCTTTGTCAAATCTCATAAATGGGGAGATAAATATATTATCCCTGGTGGACACGCAGAAGCAGGAGAAACAATATTTGAAACTGCGGCAAGAGAGGGAGAAGAAGAAACAGGGTTAAAGCTTAAACCTTTGTATTGTATAAATATTGGAGAGTTGATTTACAATCCTGAATTTGCTTGGATGGACCCAAAAGAGGTCTTAGAACAAAAATTAAATTTCTCAGATGGAATAGAAAAATCTGTATATAATTTTATAAATGGTATAAAGTTTAACATTGAAAGTAGTAATTTCAAGAAGTAAAAAATTTAGTAACTTGTGACCATAATCAAACTTTTTATTTAGTAAAAAATTGTTCTTGAATGATGATACGGTTTTGTTTCATTTTGTATTCCCTGACTCAATAACCATATTGTATTGTCAATTTCTCCAGCGGTAAGAGTATTAATTCGTTGTCTTAATAATTCTATCGCCCATATAGTCGCCGATCTAATTTCTATCTCTTCTCTGCTGTCATGGACTATTTCTATTAATGCATCAATTTTTTCTGCTAGAGATTTTTCATAATTAATTACTCCATACATTCTTAATAATTGTGGTAATTTGTAATCAGCATAAGCAGTTAACATATCAAGATTAGTAATTTTATTTACATTGTTTTTAAGCACATATGCAAAATCATTAACACAAATTTGTGCACGTTTTAGAAAGATAACTTCTTTATTATCTAAAATTGAAATGTCTTTGAAACAAGGGAAATTTTCTGTAATACTTTTTACTATTTTTATAGCATCAAAATCACTCGTTTTTAATAAATTAATTACTTTTCCATTTTGGGTTCTTTTTGAGTTGACCAAAAACAAAAATTAACTGAGTTCTCAATAAAAATTATCTGCAAATCATCTTCTAATTCCCCGGTTAAATTAACACCTAATTCATATTCACCGTTCAGTCCCTTTTTAAACCTTTCTGATATTTTATTTAAAATATCATCATTAATTTTATTTTTATTAATAGATACATGCCGCGCATTTTCCATAACATCTCTCGTAGTACTTAATATATTAAGGGGGTCTTCTTTTATTATTTCCAGTTTCATATCTAAACAATAACATTATGAACTTAGTACGCATAGTGTTCAAAATTTTTAGTGATAACCAAGACAGTCCTTGTTATTGCTAGAATTACCTGTTCTTGTTTTGTTTTTTAAATATAAAGTGGTATAATCAATTTATAAACAAGTACTAATTGACAAATTACCGCCTTGGGCGGAGCCTCGCTGTAAGCGAGGGGTGGTCGAAATTATAAACAAAAAAACTACCATATTATTATGACAAAAGATAATTTAATTGGAAAAGTGGTGCATTGGTATGACAAAATTGGTGTGGCTGTAATTGAGCTTGGCAAAAGTCTTAAGGTTGGCGATAAGGTAAAAATAAAACACGGTGATACGGAATTTGAAGAAATAATTTCTTCGATGCAACTTGACCACGAATCGGTTAAATCCGGAAAAAAGGGCCAAGGAATAGCGGTAAAACTTTCACAAAAAGCAGGAGAGGGTTCAGAAATTTATATGACAGAGTAGTTTGAATGGATAAAAACCAAAAACTCAAAAGCTTAAACGAAAAATGGACGGCGGAATGCGTATGCGAACTTAAAAAAACCGCGACCCAGGCGGTGCCGGGAGTCGGCAGCGCAAATGCGGAAATTGTTTTTATCGGCGAAGCGCCGGGACGGAGCGAAGATAAACAAGGAGAACCTTTCGTCGGAGCAGCGGGAAAATTCTTGAATGAGATGCTCAACCTGATAGGCATTAAAAGAGAGGATATATATATTACCAACATCGTAAAATACCGCCCGCCAAACAACCGCGACCCTCTCCCGGAAGAGAAAGCCGCCTGTCGAGAATGGCTCCTCACAGAACTCCAAATAATTTCACCCAAGCTTATAATTTTTCTGGGTCGACATGCGATGAATAATTTTTTCCCCGATTTGCAAATATCCGGCGCCCACGGAAAACTTTTAATTAAACAATTCAAGAATATGCCCACTAAGTACTTCTTTCCCCTTTACCACCCGGCTGCGGCGCTCTACGACGGCTCCATGCGGGAGATTTTGATAAATGATTTCAAAAAAATTCCGGAGGTTCTCCGGAGAATTGAGAAAGAAAAAATCGAAACTGGTGTATAATTTCTCCATGGATGAAACTCAAATTATAATTCTTGCCGCGGGTAAAGGAAAAAGAATGCAATCCGAAGAGCCAAAGGCCTTGTCTCCGCTCAAAGGAAAGCCCTTTTTGGCTCATATTTTAGACACTATTTCGGGTTTAAATTTGCCAAACAAGCCGATTATTGTCGTTGGATACAAGAAAGAGCGTATTGTGGAAATGCTGGGCAGAGAGCATATATATGCCGAGCAGCACGAACAACTTGGCACAGGGCACGCCGTTATGTCCGCCAAAAAGGCGATAGATAGCAATCGCCGGATAATTTTGGTTATTTCCGCCGACCAACCGCTTATTTCCAAGAAAACTATTGAAAAAATAATTTCCAAACATAAAGAAAAAAATCCTACCATAACGATGGCCACGGTTTTGGTGCCGGATTTTGAAAGCTGGCGGACTGGTCTTTACCGCGGCTTTGCCAGAATAATCCGAGGAGAAAATGGATTGGTAAAAAAGATTGTTGAATTCAAGGACGCAACCAATGAAGAGAAAAAAATTAAAGAACTGAATCCGGCCGTGTATGCTTTTGAAGCCGGATGGTTATGGGACAATATTGCCAAAATCCAAAACAGGAACGCGCAAAAAGAATATTATTTAACCGACTTGATAAAAATGGCATGCGAACAAAATAAAAAAATTGAAACCACGGCGCTTTATGATATGAAAGAGGCCCTGCAGCCAAACTCCAAAGAAGAACTTGAAGTGTTAGAGAGCTTAATGATAGAATAGGCGCTATGCAAAACCCGTATCAAAACGCAATGGCGCAGCTGGACAAAGTCGCCAAAATGAAAAATTTCGGCGACGAATTTATTTCCCGCTTGAGGCAGCCGGACCGCGATATTAGAATTTCAATTCCGATAAAAATGGACAACGGCACGGAAAAAATATTTGAAGGTTACAGAGTTCAATACAACAACGCGCTCGGACCCTACAAGGGCGGAATTCGCTATCATCCGGATACGGAAATAAACGAGGTAAAGGCCCTTGCTTTCTGGATGGCGCTCAAGTGCGCGGTGGCCGGAATCCCCATGGGCGGAGGCAAGGGCGGAATAACAGTTGACCCGAAAGAATTGTCCAAGGATGAGCTTGAACGCCTCTCGCGCGGATGGGTAAAGAAGCTATCCGATATACTCGGCCCTCATAAAGACGTGCCGGCGCCGGATGTGAATACTACTCCGGAGATAATGGCCTGGATGGCGGATGAACTGGCAAAGCAAAGCGGATACACAGTTAAGGTAACGCCTGCCCCGCACCAAATTTCACTAAAATATTCAAATCCTGAAGATACAGAGTGGCTTAAAAATTTTGGTGCGGGGTTCACCGGCAAGCCGATTGGAAACGGAGGTTCGGAAGGCAGGGGCCCGGCCACCGGGCTTGGAGGGTTTTATGTTTTTTATGCGCTCCGTGCGCGAGTCGGACTGCCGGAAAAATGCAAGGTTGTAATTCAGGGTTTCGGTAATGTCGGCGGAAATGCGGCGCGAATCTTTTCCGAACACGGACACACAGTCATAGCGGTATCGGACTCTAAGAGTGCGATAGTAAAAGAAGACGGGCTTGATTTGGAACAGGTTGAAGCCCATAAAAAAAAGATCGGTGCCCTGAGAGATTTTCCGGGAGCAAAAAATATCACCAATGAGGAATTGCTGGAATTTTCCTGTGACCTTCTGGTGCCGGCCGCGTTTGAAAATGTTATAACAGACCGAAATGCCGGTAAAATCAAAGCCAAGGCCATTATGGAGCTTGCCAACGGCCCTATTACTCCGGAAGCCGACGAAATCCTTTTCAAAAAAGGTATACCCGTAATACCCGACATCTTGGCAAATTCCGGAGGAGTTACGGTATCATACTTTGAATGGGACCAAAATCTTAAAGGGGAGCATTGGAGCGAACAAGAAGTTTTCAATAAATTAAAGCCGATGATGGAAGACGCGGCTCAAAAGATATTTCAAAAAGCCCAAGCATCCAAAACCTATCTGCGCATGGGCGCTTTCATCCTCGCCCTTGAAAGAATCAAAGAAAAATCAAAAAACTAAATGTTAAATAACTCAAAAAATACTTAAAACTCTGCGATAGCATAAACGTAAGTAGTTTTCATTTTTTGAATATATAACCTTTAGCCAGCTTAAAAGTTTTCAGCCCGTCTTTTATGCCTATTCTCTCCAGGTAATCTAAAAACTCTCCAGGTAAAGGAGATGGACCGACCCATACGCTTTTCTGAATCATAAGATAGTGAAACTTTTTGAGGTGCCAGCGAAGCCATTCTCTTTCGGCCTTTTTGGTCTCCGGAATATCAAACATCGCAATCAGGTTTTTAGGTGCATCTTTTTCAAGTTTACAATTAAATTGTTTGAGAGAATCAATTTTTCTTTTTACATATTCTCTGCCTTTTTGAGTAATATTCATTACTTCATCATCATATTCCAAGAAACCTTTTTGGCGCATATAAGTCAGAGAACCACTGAGAGTATTTCGCGAATAACTTTTAAATTTTGGAATGCCTAATAAATTAACTTTAACTCCTTTATAACCAACAGATTTGTTGCTTAGTTCGCGAAGAATTTCAAATATAAGACTCATAAACTAATGATACCATAAAACTTATAACTCTGCTGTCGCAACTTTATAAGTAGTCAATTTATGGGCCATGGATATTGGAAAAAATATTAAAAAAGAGTAATATATACAATGATTTGCGCGGTTAGTTGTTTTGGTAGGTTTTTGACCTTGTTTGCGCGGTTAGCTCAGTTGGTAGAGCGACCCCTTGACGTGGGGTAGGCCACAGGTTCGAATCCTGTATCGCGCACAACAAAGGACTTCGTGATTTTGGAGAGACGGAAATGCGGAGAGAGCCGTTTTGCCGAACGGCAAAACGGCGAAGTAAAGTTTGGGCGAATTCGTATTCGGGCTTCCAGACCCATGACACGGATTTGGCGGAGAGGAGGCGGTTCGTTCCAATTTTTTGAACAAAAATAGATATCTCTTTTAGAGATTCCTCTTTAGTGATTTTTTCCGCTTGGCATAAGGTTTTTACGAAATCTCGCGTTGGTTCAATCCAACCGCTCATCTGCTTCGAGTGAAGTGATTCTTTTTCGTTTTTGAAAGAAGTTTTTTGCTCGATGAGTTCCTGCTTTTTTCTTTTGTAAGTATTTTCGTCTATTAAATTATCTAAATATCCTTCCACAAGTTTGTCTAATCTTTCATCGAGCAAAATAATTTTCTTTTTCACTTCTTCGCTCGAAGCAGTAGCCGATTGGGCGGACTTTTTTTCTTCAATTTCTAATTTTCCAAAAAGTTCTTTCGCCCAATCGGCTGGCAAGGCAATTGCTTGCGATTTTTCAATAATTTTCTGTTTTAATAAATCTTCGGCAATATATTTTTCGTGGCACTCGCCTTGTTTTCGCGTGCAACGATAATAACGATATATGCCACCATTGCCTTTAGCCCATTGAGCGGTAATCATGGAATTGCACGAACAGCGGAAAAGTCCGCAAAATGGAAAATTATGTTGCTGTTTTTTGTAGCGAGGTCGCCCGTGGTTTTTTAATACTTCCGCCACTTTTTCAAATAATTGCCTTGTAATGAGCGGTTGATATTTTCCCTCATGCGCTTCGCCATTCCAACGCATGATTCCCATATAGAGTTCATTTCGTAAAAACATTTCAATCGCACAATTTGATTTTGATTTTTTGTTTCCGCTAAATTCAGCGAGGCGAGCCGAAATTGATTTGAGCGTATGTCTGCCGGTCGCAAACTCCTCGTAGATTTTTTTGACGATTTTTGCCTCTTTCGGCTCCGGCACAATGTTGCGCAATCTGTGGTCGTAAATGTAGCCGAAAGGTTTTTGTCCGGGCCATTCGCCTCGCCGCAACTTGGCGCGGTTCCCTCGCCGAACATTTTCGGCCAGATTGTCCACATAATATTTGGCGTTTGATAATCCGATAGCGAGAAAGAATTTTCCACTTGGGTTATTTTCAAACGCGAAAGTTGGAAATTTCAACCCGCCAAGTTTTCCGGTGTCCAAAAGATATATCAAACGCCCGCCATCAACGGAATTTCTGGACAATCTGTCCGGATGCCACGCCAAAATTCCGATAAGATTAGGAAGACCGCCATCAATTTTATTGAGCATGGAATTAAAAATCTCTCTGCCCGGAACTTTGGCGGTTTTCTTTTCAATAAATGTTTCTATGATTTCCAAACTTTCTTTTTCCGCATATTCTTTCAATTCCGTAAGTTGCGCCTCCAAACTCAAAACTTGGCGGTCTTCCTCATCGGTGCTTTTGCGGATATAGAGAAAATATTTTGTTGGTTGTGGCAGTGTATTCATAGTTTTATATTTTGGCGTGGCTTAGATTCGCGAGGGAACGAAAAATCGCCTCAATCCCGCGAAGCGGGATATTTTGCGCAAAAAAGTGGAATAAAAATTTATTTTTATACATAACTTCGTTATGACGAACCGCCTCATTTCCGAAAAAATTGTTTCTTGGGATTTCGCTCCGCCGTTTGATTTTACCGCCCAATTCCTTGCTCGCCGCGCCCGCAGGCGCGGCGAGCAAACCTCTGCTTCCCCCCACAAAAAATCACGAAGTCCAATTTGGTGCCCTTTATTTGAAAATGCGCGAACCTTCTTTAAACGGAAAATCAGCGACATTTCTTAAATTCATTTTATCAAAAATTTCTGAAAATGACTAATCACGCAACGCCTTCGCGCCCCGCCTGTAGCGGGGCGGAGGCGAAATCCAACCCCTGTCTAGGTTCAGATAGATATCCGACACTTAGGTTTGTAAAGTAATAACATCTTTTGTGGGCAGTCGACTAGTTTGCCGCTTCTCTAAATATTGATTCGGAGTCAAATAATCCAATGCCTGATGAGGCCGAATATTGTTCCAAATATATTCCCAATCAGCCATTTTCTTTTGCATAACTTCAAAATCTTCATAGATATTGCCTTGTTGATAAAATTCTCTTTCATCGGCTCCATGCGATATCTCCACGTAGGTATTCTGCTTGGGATTTCTAGGATAGATGTAATAATGCGGAATATTCTTCTTTTTGCACAGAACATCAAAATGTTTCTGAAATGGCGCGCCGTTGTCAGTCTGGATCGCTTGGATGGAGAAAGGAAAAGCCTCAAAGCATTCCTCAAGAAATAAAGCCCCATTTTTTGATGACTGGGTTTTGTATACTCGCATAACTTTTCTTTTGGAGAGGACATCAATGGCGGTAAATTGATAATACTTCCGGCCGCCGACTAACATAATATATTTAGTATCCATCTGAATCATATCTCCCGCCTCGGATATCTTCATTCCTCGAGGGAATCTAGCTCTGGGATTCTTGGCGGATTTACTCCTTTTTCTTGATATTTTCTTATTAATCAAATTTTTACGTTTTAATATTCTGCCGACTGTGGACACTGATGTCTTTATGCTATCCGGAAGCAGTGAATGAATCTTGTATTTTGACCAAGCCGGATATTGTTTTCTAAGTTTTACAATCTCAAAAGCGATATCCCAAGAAGTAGTTGGCCGGCGCGGATGATGAGGCCGATGAGAACGATCTTCTAATCCTCGCGGTCCTTCTTCGGCTAAACGATGACGCCAGCCAATCACGGTTTCTCTCATTAATCCGAAATGTCGGGCGGTCAAACTAATATTTTTGCCGTGAGTATTATGCCAATCAAGAATTCTCAACCTTTGTTTGGCTCGTTCACTTAGATTGCCTGCCAAGAAAGCCGAACGAGCGATGAAAATTGCTCCTGGCAGGATTGCGCCGTATATGGTCATACGGAAACCAGCATATCTGCCTTTCATATATTTTCTCAATGACCTGGGTGTAGGATATCATATGAACCAGTACAACCCCTTGCATAGATTAACAAACTATGGTAGTGTCAATGCCAGAAGAAATCCATAGAGTGTTTCTCAAACAGCACATTCACAAAGGAGGTATCGCAGATGAAAGAGCGCGGCACTGTTGTCGTAATCTCGGGTCCTTCCGGTGTCGGAAAAGACACGATCATCAACATCATCACGTCTCGTTCCAGCTTCACAAAATTCCCGACCTGCACGACCAGAAAGTCGCGACCCGGAGAAATCAACGGGGTTCACTATCACTTCGTTGACGAAGAAACTTTTATGACACTCTGGCATCGTGGCGATCTACTCGACCATGTGGTCATCACCAACCATCACTACGGCTTGCCGATTGAAAAACTCGGTAGGTCACTGGAAGATGGGCGCGACATCGTTGTCCACTTGGTGACAGGAAGCGCATTCCTGCTCAAGCGGATTATCTCGGACGCTATCACGGTGTTCGTCATGCCGCCATCGCACGAGGAAATTCTCAACAGAATGCGCGGCAGAGGGATGACAGAAGAGCAGATTATGCATCGGCTCCGCGATGATCCGACGACGCTCCAAGCGTCCCGTTTCTACGACTTCGTCGTGGTGAATCATGACGGCGAAGAACAGGGAACCGCAGAGCGAATTCTGGAATTCGTATCGCAGAGACGCGGAGCAGAACGCAACTTCGGTTTGCAAAAGAGTCAAGGGTACAGTAGAATGATTCATATGCACCCAGAATTTTTTGCAACGAAAAACGAAAACAAGCTCCGCGAAGTCAACGAGATTCTTGGGCGTAACCTGGAACAAGTCTCGGTTGAGCTTTTCGAGCCACAAGGCGTTAAGGTGGAGGATGTCGTCCGCGAAAAAGCGGAGGATGCCTTTCACAAAACCGGCAAGTTCGTACTGGTGGAGGACACCAGTCTAGAATTTGTCGCATGGAACGGACTTCCTGGCGCGCTCATCAAGTGGTTTTTGGACACTGTCGGTAACGATGGTATTCTCAAAATGCTTGATGGTGATACGAACCGTAAGGCGATTGCCAAAACTGCGGTTGGATTCTTTGACGGCGCGCAAGCGCGAGTGTTTGTCGGAGAAATTTCCGGTACGATACCGGAAGCAATTCGCGGCACTGGCGGTTTCGGCTGGGATCCGATCTTCATTCCAGAAGGTCATGAAAAGAGCTTCGCTGAGATGACCTCCGCAGAAAAAAACGCCATTTCCATGCGTAAACTCGCGCTGGAAAGAATGAAGGCGGAACTGAAGTGAACTGCCTCACAAAACATGGCCGCATCGTTTCCACTAGACGGGACGATGCGGCTTTTTCTTTGCAAAGAAAAAGCCCTGTCCAGTTTTGATAACTAGACAGGGCTGTAGGTGTTGTCCGCGTTGGGACGATCGTCAGAGCTTGAGCGGTTGCAACCGATCCCGCACCACATCCTGGTGGATGAGATCGGGAAGCGCCACTCCCTCGACGACCACGTTGCGTGCCGCGCATTCCTCCATCGTATCCATCCGACACTTGTCGAAAAGAGCGATGGCCTCGCGACCGAACCGAACCGCCTGCTCGTCGTTGCCAGCCCGCTTGTGGAGCATGGCGAGGACGTAGGCGTACTCGGCGGCGTTGCGAGGGTCCACTTCACGCAACGAGTTCAGGGTTTGCTCGAGTTGAGCGTACTGCATGATGTCACCTCCTTTGGTTTGGTTCTCGGTGAATTCTCCAAGGACGAAATGCACGAAGTCATCTGTCCTCTGCCATGCCACCAGTTCAGCGGGGCTGAACCAGTTGGCAACTTCTTGCTCGGCCTCCTCGGTCGTACCCGAAGCATGGACGAGGTTCTTGCAGGCGCTTCCCACCACATTTGCCAGGTCCGGCGCGTTGATAGAAAAGTCGCCACGAATCGTGCCCGGCCCCGCCTTGTACGGTAAGGTGTGTCCGATGAGCTTCCGCACCGTATCAACGGCGTGGATGCCCTCGAGTACCATAACCATCACCGGGCCGAGCGTCAAGTAGCGGTAGTTCCACTCCTTGATTTTCTGCCCGATCTCGAGCGGGTTAGCCGTACCGAGAATCTCGACGGGATCAATCCCGTACTCCTGATATGTCTCAAGAGTCTTCTCGCCCATTCCCCGAATCCAGTCTTCGGACTTGGGGAAATGACCGTCCAGCAGCTTTCTGGTCGGAAAGACCAACTTGCATGCCACGATCTTGAGACCGGCCTGCTCGAAGCGCTGGCAGATAATCCCGATGAGACCCCGCATGACTGCGTCCGGCTTGATGAGCACGAGCGTTCGTTCGCCAAGCATCTTCTGCAGGCGCTCTTTCATCTGCGATACCTCCTTTGTGAATGTGCTGTTTGAGAAACACTCTATGGATTTCTTCTGGCATTGACACTACCATAGTTTGTTAATCTATGCAAGGGGTTGGATTTCGCCTCCGCCCCGCTACAGGCGGGGCGCGAAGGCGTTGCGTGATTAGTCATTTTCAGAAATTTTTGATAAAATGAATTTAAGAAATGTCGCTGATTTTCCGTTCAAAGAAGGTTCGCGCATTTTCAAATAAAGGGCACAGCGTTAAGAAAAATCCAAACTGCTTTGGATTTTTTAGCTGTGCGAGACGGAGCTATGTTTTTTCAGTAGAAAAAACAAGCGAGTCCGGGTCGGGAAAATTTTTGAACGACGGTGAAAAAATTATTCCTGACCATAGCGAGATATGGCAATTTTTCCTAAAATAAGTTAATTTACATGATATGAGAATCCTTTCAATTGAGACATCCTGCGACGATACTGCAGTTACTATATTTGAGGCAAGAGGCGGTATACGGGATGCTGTTTTCAAGATTCTTGCCAATAATTCAAATTCGCAGATTAAAATCCATATCCCCTACGGCGGAGTTTTCCCCGCGCTTGCTAAGCGGGAACATCAGAGAAACTTGCCTCTCCTTCTGGAGAAAACCTTAAAGGAAGCCAAGCTTGGGCAAAGCCGGATTCAGATTTTTTCGAACGACAAGGCGGTGAACGTGCGAGGGGAGAGAAAAAATCTGAGTCCGGCGAAGCTTATTGACCTTATTGCCGTCACTTCCGGGCCGGGGCTGGAGCCGGCGCTCTGGACCGGCATTGTTTTTGCCAAGGAACTCGCGGAAAAATGGAGCGTGCCTTTGATACCGGCCAATCACATGGAAGGCCACATATTTTCCGTCTTCGGCAAAGGCAAGGGGAAATTCAAGGTGAAAAAATTAAAATTGCCGGCGCTTGCCCTCTTGGTTTCCGGCGGACACACGCAACTGGTGCTGATGAAAAAATGGATGCGATATGAAATTATCGGTGAAACCGTGGATGACGCGGTCGGCGAGGCCTTTGATAAAGTCGCCCGCATGCTCGGCCTGCCCTACCCCGGCGGACCGGGAATTTCAAAATTAGCGGAGCTTCAAAGAAATATGCTTTTGAAACGCACGGATATTTTTTTACTAAAAAATTCCTCGTGCTCGCCCCGTCGGGCTCCCAAGTCGTTTCAAAAGCATATTTCTTCTGCGCAATCCTCAGAAATTACTCTCCCCCGCCCGATGCTGCATAGCAAAAATTTCAATTTTTCTTTTTCCGGACTGAAAACGGCCGTTCTTTATCTAATCAGAGACATTGGGAAACTTAATGAGAAAATAAAAACACAAATTGCCTTGGAGTTTGAAAATGCCGCCGTTGATTGCCTCGTTTACAAGAGCGCCAAAGCGGTGGAAAAATACAAAATCAAAACTTTAATTGTGGCCGGAGGGGTCGCCGCCAACTCCCATCTCCGGAATGAAATGCGGAAAGTAGCGGGCAAAAAAATTAAGCTTCTCTTCCCGCCCAAAGAACTGACCGCCGACAATTCGCTGATGATCGGCATCGTCGGCTATTTGAATTATATAAAAAACAAAAAAAGGGTTCCGCAGCCGGACAGTATCAAAGCAACTGGTAATTTAAGCTTATAACCTCGCCAGAGGACGGGCAGGTGTGATATTATTCGGATATGGATTCCGTTAGAAATAGCCGCGCCAGCGGTCCGAAGGACTCGTCTAAGACGAGCGCAATTTCTAACGGAATGGACGAAAAACTGCTAAAGCCGTACGACCCTAAAAATACGGAAGAACGGATTTACAAGCTTTGGGAAGAAAGCGGTTTTTTTGCGCCCGAGGCGCATCCGCCTTGGGTGGATAATCCTTCCACCAACCCAAACTTCAGAGAACCTTTCACCATAGTCCTTCCGCCCCCCAACGCCACTGGGGTGCTCCACCTGGGGCACACGCTGGAAGTTTCCATGCAGGACACAATGATTCGCTACAACAGAATGCAGGGCAAAAAAACTCTCTGGCTTCCGGGAACCGACCACGCGGCCATCGCCACCGATTCAAAAGTCACAAAAATATTGGAAAAGGAAGGGTTGAGAAAAAAAGATATCGGACGGGAAAAATTCCTGAAACGGGTGGAAGAATTTGTGGAAGAAAGCCGAAAAATAATAGCAAGCCAGCTCCGAAAAATAGGCGCATCGCTCGACTGGTCGCGTGAAGCATTCACGTTGGATGACAAACGCAACTTAGCCGTCCGGACCGCTTTTAAGCAAATGTATGATGACGGCCTTATTTACAGGAGCCATAGAATCGTTAACTGGGACCCAAAAGGCCAGACGGTAATTTCCGATGATGAAATCGTTTATGAAGAAAGAAAAACTAAGTTTTACACTTTTAAATACGGGCCTTTTGAAATAGGCACCGCCCGCCCGGAAACCAAGTTTGGCGATAAGTATGTCGTAATGCACCCGAACGACAAAAGATACAAAAAGTGGAAGCACGGCGATAAAATGACCGTGGAGTGGATAAACGGCCTGATACAGGCAACGGTGGTAAAGGACGAGATGATTGACATGGAGTTCGGAACCGGGGTAATGACGATTACCCCCTGGCACTCTCATGAGGATTTTGTCCTGGCGGAGAAATATAAACTGGAGAAAGAACAGATAATAGACCGGTATGGGAAGCTTCTGCCGATTGCGGGGGAATTTGCCGGAATGAAAATCGCCGACGCGCGTGAAAAAGTGATTGAAAAACTAAAAACCAAAGGATTACTCGTCTCCATTGATGAAAACTACGTAAACAGAATTGCAACCGCCGAGCGCACCGGCGGGATAATTGAGCCGCAAATAATGCTCCAGTGGTTCGTGGATGTTAATAAAAAAATTAAAAGCCGCGGAGACAAATCACTCAAGGAGCTGATGCTTAAACCGGTCCGCGAAGGCAAGATAAAAATTCTGCCGGAACATTTTGAAAAAGTTTATTTTAACTGGCTAGAAAACCTGCGCGACTGGTGCATTTCCAGACAAATCTGGTACGGGCACAGAATTCCTGTCTGGTATCTCAACAATGAGGTTTATTGCGGAATTGACGCTCCTAAAGAAAGCGGCTGGGTCCAGGACGAAGATACGCTGGATACGTGGTTTTCCTCGGGACTCTGGACTTTCTCCACCTTGGGCTGGCCCGAGAAAACAGAGGACCTGAAGAACTTCCATCCGACCAGCGTAATCAACCCCGGATACGAGATACTCTTCTTCTGGGTTGCCCGAATGATTTTGATGTCCCAATATCTAATCGGCGAGATACCTTTTAAGACCGTCTATTTGCACGGAATTCTCCGGGACGCCAAAGGGCAAAAATTCAGCAAATCGCTCGGCAACGGAGTGGACCCGATAGAAGTTATAGAAACATACGGAGCCGACGCGCTACGGATGGCAATGATAGTCGGAATCGGCCCGGGAGCAGACAGCAAATTTGATATACAAAAAGTGAAAGCATACGGCAAGTTTTCAAATAAAATATGGAATGCGACACGCTTCGTGCTGGATAATGTCCAAAATTTTGATTTATTATCCCCTGTCGTTTATGACGAGGAAGATAAAAAATCCGATGAGGAATTAAAAGCGCTGATTAAAGAGATCACCAAAGAAATGGATGAATACAAATTTTATATCGTCGCGGAAAAACTTTACCATTATTTCTGGCACACCTTCGCGGACGTCATTATTGAGAGGTCAAAGAAAAAAATCTTGGAAAACAGGAACGCGGACTCGGCTAAACGCCTCTTTTACACTCAACTAACCATCCTGCTTACCGCCCTGCATCCCTTTATGCCTTTTATCACGGAAGAAATTTGGTCGATGCTACCAGAGAGTAAAGGCCTCTTAATGGTTAAAAAATGGCCCTCTTAACTACCGATCCAAAAATTCTAGTCCTAGCATTCTTTGGCGGAATTATTCCTTCATTTTTGTGGTTATGGTTCTGGCTGAAAGAAGATGAAGAAAATCCTGAACCAAAAGGGTTGCTGACTATGATATTTGTTATGGGTATGTTTTCGGTTGTAATTGTTTTACCGATTCAAAAATTTATACAGAACTACATCGGTTCCAATGAAATAGAACTTGTGCTGTGGGCAAGCGCGGAAGAAATAATAAAGTATCTTGCTGTATTAATTATTTTGTATGGAACAAACCATGCCGATGAGCCGGTCGACTGGCCTATATACCTGATTACCGCGGCTTTGGGCTTTGCCGCATTGGAAAACACTTTCTTTTTGATTAAACCACTCTCGGTAAGCGTGTCAACAGTAAGTTTGTTGACGGGACAGCTCAGATTTCTTGGATCCACTCTTCTTCATACCGTTTCAAGCGGAATAATAGGCATTGCCATAGGAATTTCGTTCTTTATGGGAAGTTTTGGAAGAAAAGCGTTTCTTTTGGCCGGTTTCGTGACCGCCATTGCCTTGCATAGCGCCTTTAATTTTTTTATAATAAGAAACGATGGAGGCGATTTCTTAAAAGTTTTCGCTTTTCTGTGGGTCGTTACAATTATTGTTTTATTGCTTTTTGAAAAAGTGAGAAGAATGGATAAAAAATTATTAGCTTAAATAAACTGGCCCCGATGTGGGAAAACTATGGAAAATAAAAAAAGAAGTTTTTTCGAAAGATTAACCGGAAGTAGGAACTTTGAAGAAAAAACGGAACCGAAAAAGGAGTATTTGATAAGAGGCGTCAAGTCGGCAAACGGAGACAAAAAAGACGGCAATTGGATTGAGGAAGAAAACGAGGAAGCGGAATTGACTATTGATGTTTACCAGACGCCGACGGATATTATCGTGCAGACGATGGTCGCCGGGGTCAGGCCGGAAGATTTGGAAATATCCATCGCCCGGGACGTTATTACGATTCGCGGCAAGCGTGAAGAGTCCAGGACCGTAGACGAGGAAAATTATTTCACCAAGGAACTTTATTGGGGAAAGTTCTCCCGCACAATATCGCTGCCGGCGGAAGTGGAACCTGAGGAAGTTGAAGCGATAGAAAAGCATGGCCTGCTGACCGTCAAAATCAAAAAAGTAGACAAGAACAAAACGAATAACGTAAAAATAAGGTCAATCTAAACAGATCATTTTTGGTCACGAATAATTTCTCGCGGGTGCCTGGGAGCAGAATCGCACTGCTGACCCTTCCCTCTTCAGGGGAATGCTCTACTGACTGAGCTACCCAGGCATATTTTCTTATAAAAAAGCGACCCTAATTCTGGAAGTTCTGCAGAAGATTGTTAAGACCTTCAAAATTCGTTTTGACTCCCCCGTAGGCGTCCACCATCTGGTCCAGGAAGGGCTGTATAAAATAATACGCCCCGACCGCCGAACCGATTATGATTGCCCAGTAAACTACGCTCACCAAGCGCCGGATGCGCATGGAGCGATGCAGCGAGCGCAGGATGCCATTATTTTCCTCGGCCAACTTGAAAGTGGCCTCAAGCAACTTCTTGGATTCCGGATCCATCAGAATATTTTAGCATGGATTTTTGAAAATACCAATTTCCAACGGGCTTCTTATATGTTAGATTATAAGCGAGGTCTTCGTAGTTAAATGGATATAACGACTCCGTCCTAAGGAGTAATTGCAGGTTCGATTCCTGCCGAGGACACCAGACAGGAAAAGTCAAAGAGTTTTGGTTCGCCTCGCTTCGCTCGGCGACTAATTCGTATTCAATTTTGGGGGTAAAAACGAATTCACGATTTCGCAAAATATGGTTCGAGCCGATGTTTTTCAGAAATGTTGTCATTGCAGTCGGATTGGAAGAGGAAAGCAGATTAGCGGCTTGATTTAAGGATTTTACGAACTCACGAGCTGGTTCGAGCCAAGACATTCCTTTTGTCTCAAAATCGGTAATTTTCTCTTTCAACGACATTTTTTGAGACAACAAACTCTGTTTTTTGGCGGCGTATTCTTCTGTGGATAAAGCGTCGGCTAAATAGACATCGAGAAGTTTTTGAAGTTTTGCCTCAACTTGTGATAACTGTTCTTTCAAAACGCTAACCTCACTTTGTGCGTCCTCTCGTGCTTTATCCTGTTCGTTATCCAACGCCGCCAAAACTTTCTCGGTGTCTTGGCTCGACAAAGAAACTTTTTGAAGATAAGAAGTGATTTGTTCTGTTAATGCTTCTTCGCGAAGATAATGCTTTTCTTGGCAAACACCCTTCTTTTTCGTGCAACGATAATAGTTATGACCTTTCTGTTTTTCGGCGGTAATCGAACAACCACACGAAGCACATTTCATTAAGCCAAGAAAAGCAAAATCATTTTTTCTCACATGGTGAAATTTTCCACGCTTACTCATCACTTCTTGGCAAGAATCAAAAAGTTTCTTTGAAATTAACGGCTCGTGTTGTCCCTCATGAATTTCCCCACCATATTTCATCAGCCCAATGTAGAAAATATTTTGTAGAATACTTTGCACATTGCTTAACGCTATCTCTTTGCCGAGATTTCCACGCAAACCCTTTTCCTTGCACCAATTTGCGAGAGAGTGAAGCGTATATGCTCCGGTGGCATACATTTCAAACAATTTCTTTACTTTCGTAGCTTTGTCGCTATCAACATCAATACCGCGTGTCTTAGCGTTGTTTAGATAGCCCACCGGAGCCCAGCCGGGCCAAACGCCATTTCTGATTTTTTGCCGCAAACCGCGTTTCACATTCTCTCGCAAATTATCTACAAAATATTTACTCTGCCCGAAAGCAATGTTCAGCATAAACAAACCTTGCGGTGTTGGTTCAAACCAGAAAGTGGGAAATTTTAGGGAACGAATCAAGCCGCGATCTACAAAATGGATAATCTTTCCGCCGTCTACAGAGTTTCTCGCCAATCTGTCCGGGTGCCATGAGATAATGCCGTCTGCTTTTCCGGATTCGAGAATTGCCAACATTTCTGCGAATTTCATTCGCCCGGGTTCTTTGGCGGTTTTGGCTTCCTGAAAGGAAGCAGCAATTTCAAGTTTTTCTTTGGCGGCATACTCTTGCAACTCTACGAGTTGCGCTTCAATGCTTAAAACCTGCCTGTCGTCTTCCTCGGTGCTCTTGCGAGCGTAAAGTATGTATTTCATAAGTTTTAGAAATTAAGGATTTAAAAATTTTCTTCCCCCAAAATGCGAAATCGTGAATTCGTTTTTACCCCCAAAATTGAATACGAATTAGTCGCCGAGCGAAGCGAGGCGAACCAAAACTCTTTGACTTTTCCTGTCTGGTGCAGTATTCTTGAATTAGTCCGAACGCATTTTGCCGCCTGCGGCGGCGAGGAATTCCCCCCGCGAAAATTCGGAAAGGCGGCGGAGCCGCACCGCTCAAAACCGCAAAATAACCCGGAGAAAAACATCGGCTCGAACCATATTTTAATTTTGGGGGAAGAAAATTTTTTAATCATATGAAAGTCATTATTAAACCTAGTTCTCGCAAAGATGGCGATAAATGGATTCCCGAAGGAATGGCGTCGTTCCCTAACGGCCCTGATTTAACGGAACGGAAAGAGTGGTGCGAAGACGCTAAATTTGACACCAAAGAAGAGGCCGACCAATATTTTATGCGAGCGTGCGAGAAAAAATATAAAATATGAAAAACAATAGCATTATTATTTTCTCCATCGTTCTGCTTGCCGTAGTTGGTATTTTTGGTTTTATCTATCTGAACAATAAAATTGAAGTTAGCCAACACCCGACCCAAGATGAATGGTTGAAGGTTTACACCTCTCACAATATCCACAAAATGACGGACTTGTGGCGACAAAGGGTTGCCGTCAATGTTGATATTCTTTCGCAAGATGCCGACGGGAAACCTCTCGTCCCGAAAGAAATGATTATTACTATGACTTCCGCGAATGGACAGGAGCCGATTACCGGAATTGGTAAAGACCAGTACACGCAAACCGCCGAAAGTATGGCAAAGTCCATTTTGGATGATTACGGCGTTGCGAAAGAATATAAATTGACCGTTCAATTTATTGATTAAAAATATGGAAAAATTGAACAAAAATTTAATCATAGGCATTTTAGCAGTCATTGTTTTGGCTATGGGGATTTTTTATCTTGTCGATAAAAAATCCGATAACTACACTATAGAAATATCTGGTAAGAGCGTAGTTATCTCTGATGAAAAGTGGAAAAAGTCTGACGACCCCGAAACTTACGCCAAAAATTTTGAGGCGCGAGAAATGCTTGAGCGTGAAGCGTTTCCACAAGTCATAACTGTCTACTTGAACAAAATGACTTCTGACAGAATGTCTGGAAAAAAGATTTCGGAAAATGAATGGCTCGAAGTGTTTGTGGTTCACCCACAGACCGCTACTGTGCAAATTAGGCGAAATAAAGGCGATTACTGGGTTTTGAGTAGGCAAACTTTTTCTGTTAGTGAACCACAATTGATAAATGCCAATCCGGAATCTTCCGAACAAAATTTTGCGCTTTATCAAACTTTTTTCCAAAATGAAATTGATACTACTCGTCATATTCTTGATTCCGAATTTTAGGATTGTATAATTCATAATGCCGCCAAAGAAAAACTTGAAATTGTCAGTGGTGCGGCTCCGCCGCCTTTCCGAATTTTCGCGGGGGGAATTCCTCGCCGCCGCAGGCGGCAAAATGCGTTCGGACTAATTCAAGAATACTGCACCTTTAAATGCCCAAAAGTTGCGAAATTTTTGCCTTATCAAAGCCAACAGTCAGTTCATCGCCGATGATAATTACCGGCACGCCCATTTGTCCGCTTTTTTCTACCATTTCTTTCCTTTTTTCCATATCGCTCGCCACATTGTATTCCGTATAAGCGACATTGTTATCCATAAAAAAATCTTTTGCCATATGGCAAAAATGACAAGTCGGGGTTGAATAAATTGTTACATTTTTCATAAAAATTCAAAATTAATTATTAATGAGTTTTTATTATAGCATACTTGTCAAGCAGGCCAAGTAAGGGTATATTTTCTTGTATGCGGTCGTAGTTTAGTGGCAGAACTGGTGCTTCCCAAGCATCGGGCGCGAGTTCGATTCTCGCCGGCCGCACAAGTTAACTATTTTTCTCTTGTTCCCCCAGCGCCATAATAATCTTGATAACCGTATCGGGATTGAGCGACATGCTCTCTATCCCTTCTTTTACCAGAAACTGCGCGAAGTCCGGGTAGTCCGATGGCGCCTGACCGCAGATGCCGATATATTTATTTTTCTCTATGCATTTGTGGATGACCTCGGCAATGATTTTCTTGACCGCTGGATTATTTTCGTTGGCAATATGGGTCACAATGCCGGAGTCCCGGTCCAGCCCCAAAGTAAGCTGGGTCAAATCATTGGACCCGATAGACATCCCGTCAAAAACTTCCAAGAATTCATCCGCCAGAAGAATATTGGAAGGAATCTCGCACATCACGTAAATTTTCAGGCCCTTGTCTTTCGCGCGGTCCAATCCGTTCTCCGCCATTACTTCTATCACCTTTTTCCCCTCCTCCGGCGTCCGGCAGAAAGGAATCATCGGAACCACGTTGGTAAAACCCATTTCTTCGCGCACGCGCTTCATCGCTTTACACTCCAGACCGAAGGATTCCTTGAATTTCGGGTCATAATAACGGGACGCGCCGCGCCAGCCCAGCATCGGATTTTCTTCATGCGGCTCGTATAACTCTCCGCCGATTAGTGTGCGATATTCATTGGTTTTAAAATCGGAAAAGCGGATGATGACTTCATGCGGGAAGAAAGTGGCGGCAATCTTCGCGATGCCCAGGGCCAGCTCGTCCACATAAAACTGCGCTTTTTCCTTGTAAAGGGGCGCCAACTCATCAATTTGCTTGAGCAACTTGCGTATATAAGGGGTCTTACCGCCTTTCCTTAATTTTTTATAATCAATCAGCGCATTCGGATGCACACGGACGTGCGAAGCAATAATAAATTCCAGTCGGCCCAGCCCTACCCCGACGGCCGGAAGATTGTGATGTTTAAATGCTTCATCCGGGGAACCGATATTAACCATAATCTTCGTCGCTATTTTCGGTATTTCATTGAGGCGGTGCTCCAACACTTTGAACGGAATAATGCCGTCGTAGACGCTGCCCACCTGACTGGCGGAGCAGTCCACCGTCACTTTCCGGCCCGCTTTGAGCTTTTTAGTCGCATTATTCGTCCCGACGATACAGGGAATGCCGAGCTCGCGCGACACGATGGCGGCATGTGAAGTGCGCCCGCCCTTGTCCGTCACAATGGCGCTGGCAATTTTCATAATCGGTTCCCAGTCCGGATCGGTAATTTCCGTTACCAACACCTCCCCTTTTTTAAAAGAAATTATATTCTTGGCGTTGCGTAAGACATTCACTTCTCCGGAGCTGATTTTGGCCCCGACGGCAATGCCTTCCGAGAGCACCCTGCCTTTCCCTTGTAATTGATATTCTCTTAAAATATTTTTGTCTTCTCCCGAAATGACCGTTTCCGGACGGGCCTGGACGATAAAAAGTTCGCCGGTTTTGCCGTCTTTGGCCCATTCAATATCCATCGGCTGGTAACGGTTGTGTTTTTTGGAAAAATATTTCTCTATCTCGTGGCACCACTTTGCCAACTTTATCGCTTCGGTGTCCGTAATGCAGAATTTTTGCTGGTCGGATGCCGGAACTTTCTCCTGCTTGGTTCCCTCTTTGGCATAAATAAGTTTGATATTTTTTTTGCCGATGTTTCTCCCGATAATCGGGTTTTTCCCGCTCTCTAGTGACGGCTTGAAAATTATGAATTCATCCGGAATGACCTTGCCTTGCACGATGAATTCTCCCAGGCCATATACGCCGTTTATTAAAATAACTTTGTCAAAACCAGTTTCCGTATCTATGGTAAAGGCGACGCCGGAAGACGACATGTCTGAACGCACCATGCATTGGACACCCACCGATAGCGCCACATCAAAATGCGAAAAACCCTTGTCCGTGCGATAGGAGATGGCCCGGTCGGTAAAAAGCGAAGCGATGCACTTCTTGGTTGCGGTGAGCACGTCATCTATGCCACGCACGTTGAGATATGTCTCCTGCTGGCCGGCAAACGAAGCGCCCGGCAGATCCTCGGCGGTGGCCGACGAGCGGACGGCGACATCTATATTTTCCCCGTATTTTTTTTCCATTTGCAGGTATGCTTCAGTAACCTTATCCTGAAGATCCTGGGGTAAAATGGCTTTTAAAATTACCTCTCGAATTTTTTTACCCCGAATCTGGAGATTGCGTATGTCATGAGTATTAATGTCCGAAAGAATCTCTTTTATTTTTTCATCCAAACCGGTTTTTTTAAAAAAATAGCGGTAGGCGTCCGCCGTCAAGGCAAAACCGTCCGGCACATTCACGCCAAGTGGAACAAGATTGGAATACATTTCACCCAAGGCCGCGTTTTTTCCCCCCACGCTCGGAACATCGGCAATGCCAACCTCGCCATACCATTTTATAAAATCATGTTTTTTTTCTTCTACCATAAATAAATTGTGTTAATAATAAATTGCTGATTTGAATCAGTCTTTCGTATTTTACCATTCTTTCCGGCTTTAACGGAGAACCGGCCTTCAGTCCGAAACAGTTGAAGGCAAAAGCAAGGTCGGCGATAAAATCATCGTCCGTCTCTCCGCTTCGGTGGCTGACAATAAGTTCAATATCGTGCTCTCTTGCCAGCTTCATCGTCTCCAAAGTTTCAGTTAATGTGCCGATCTGGTTGGGCTTGATAATTATTGCGTTGATGCTTCCTTTCTCGATGGCCTTTTTAAGAAGTGTTTGGTTGGAAACGGTTAAATCATCTCCTACTATCAGTAAGCCCTTGTTTTTATTTTTTAATCCGCCAAAGCTTTCAAAATCCTCTTCTTCAAATGGGTCTTCAATGGAAAGCAAATTGAATTCTTTAACCAAAGAATCATAAATCTCCCCCAGCTCCTCTTTTGGAATGTTTTTGCCGTTAATTTTGTATGTTCCCCGGGCATAAAAAGACGAAGCGGCGGTATCCAGAGCCAGACGAACTTGGTCTTGCAGATTGTTTTTATTTACGGCTTCAGTCAAGTATTTGAGAGGTGTCTTAATGTCGTTCGTTTTCGGCGCAAAACCCCCTTCATCACCGGATTCAATTGCTTCGTCGCCGGATGCTTTCAATATTTTCTTTAGACCTTCTTGTATTTTTATTCCGATGTCAACCGCCTCCTGAACATTTTCCGTCTCAGGCACTATCAGATATTCCTGAAAAGCCAAGCCAAGGCCGTTATGGACATGTTTCCCTCCTTCAAGTAAATTCATAAAAAGATAAGGAACTTTGCGCGCTTGTCTTGAGTCCGGCCGAAGGGAAGGTTTAATGTTTGTAAGAATTCTTAAATATTCAAAAACTTCTTTTCCGGATATTTTCGCCGCAGTTTTCGCGCAAGCGATGCTGGCGCCGATTATTGCATTCCCACCCAAATTGTCTTTGTTGTAAGTGCCGTCCAACTCAAGCATAATCCTATCTATTTCTTTCTGATTGAAAATATCTTGGCCTAGTAGAGCCGGAGCGATAATTTTATTTACCTTTTCAATCGCATTTTTTACTCCCCTTGCCCGTCCGAAGCCGTTGGGCGAAGGAGGGTTGCCGTCCTCATCCCTTAGTTCATGAGCTTCATGGATTCCGGTTGATGCGCCGGATGGAACGGAAAAACTACCCGAGATGCTTCCGGCCCAAGCCGTGACTTTGATAGTTGGATTTCCCCGCGAATCACTTATTTCTTCCGCAAAAATTTTATTAATCGGGCAACTTGATTGCAAAGCCATATGTTTTTAATTTTAACATATTTTTGCTACCATTAACATATGTTTGACCTGCTAATTGGCTGGAGAAACTATGTAATGGGAAAGAAATACAAATGGATTTTAAAGCCCATTTTTTTTCAAATTGACCCGGAAAAAATTCACGATTGGATGGCGGTCTTTTTGCGCTGGTTGGGAAAATTTTTCATTGGCCGTAAAATTGCTTATTTCTGCTGGGGTTATTCAAATAAACGCCTGGAGCAGAATATTTTGGGGATAAATTTCAAGAATCCGGTCGGCCTTTCGGCCGGTTTTGACAAAAATGCGACTTTAACAAATATCACCCCGTCGCTCGGATTCGGCTTTACGGAGGTTGGTTCAATCACCGGCAATCCTTGCCAAGGCAATCCGAAACCCCGCCTTTGGCGCCTGAAAAAGTCAAAGTCCCTGGCTGTTTATTATGGCCTAGCCAACGACGGCTGTGAAAATATCTCAAAACGATTGAAGGATAAGAAATTCGGCCTTCCCGTCGGGATAAATATCGCCAAAACCAACTGTAGAGCAACGGCCGATACGCAAACGGCCATTTTGGACTATTTCAAGGCCTACGAGGCGTTCAAGGACGTTGGGGATTATGTGACAATCAACATCAGCTGTCCAAACGCTTACGGCGGCGAGCCCTTTACTGGCGGCGCAAAGCTTGAGGCCCTGCTGGGAAAAATTATGTCCGTCCCGAAAACCAAACCGATTTTTTTGAAAATATCGCCGGATTTAAGCGAGCGGGAAACGGACGAGATAATTGCCGTTGCGCTCCGGTTTAAAATTGACGGCTTCGTCTGCACCAACCTGACAAAAAATAGAAACAATAAAAATATCGTGGATAAATTCGTTCCGGAAAAAGGCGGATTCTCCGGAAAGGTTCTGGACAACTTGTCCGACGACCTCATCAGGTATGTTTATAAAAAAATCAATGGCCCCTCGACTCCGTTCGGGGCAAGCAGTCCGGTCATCATCGGCTCCGGCGGAGTGTTTAGCGCGGAAGACGCTTACCGGAAAATCAAATTGGGCGCGAGTTTGATAGAGCTTATGACCGGGATGATTTACGAAGGCCCGCAATTAATCAGCGACATAAATCTCGGTCTGGTCAAGCTCCTAAAAAAAGACGGGTATAAAAATATTTCCGAAGCCGTCGGGAAAGAATAAGAATTATTTTTTCGTCAGTAAAATCATTAAATCGGAAACATTGGCACCGGTCGGGCCAGTCATAATCATATCGTCGGTTTTTTTAAAAAAAGAATAGGAATCAAAGCGGTTGATATAATCTTCAACATCTAGATTCAATTTTTCTACTTTTTCTATTGTAGTTTTGTCTACTATCACTCCGGCAACATCGCTGTTGTCCATACCGTCGGACGCAAATGAAATAAAGACGAAGTCCTCGCCTGTTTTTTTTATTTTTTTCAGGGCTTCCAGTCCCATATGAAGATTTCTGCCCCCTTTTCCGCTTTTGTCCTTGATTTCAATTTTTGGCTCGCCGGCGGCCAAAACTACCGTATTATTTTTATGTAGAAAAAATATTTTCTCAATCGCCTTTTCTGTTTCATCATATAATTCGGTTGAAACGACGCCCGCTTCCAAATTGAATTCCTGCGCTTTGCGCGCCATCGCTTCCACCGCGGTTTTGTTTGAAACTAACACAAAATTATGAACTTTTGCAAAATATTTGTCTTCCTTCGGTGTTTCAGTTAGGTCAAATTCTCCCAAATTATTATCCCTAATTATATTTTCCGCATCGGCTATGGTGGTTTTATCTTTATAAGTGGGCCCGGAAGCCACACTTTCAAAAACACTCCCCGGAACATCGGAAAAAATAAGCCCGATAATGGTTGCCGGATAAGCAAGTTTAGCCAAACCGCCGCCCTTAAGAAGAGAAAGGTGTTTTCTGACCATATTCATTTCCGCAATTGTTTTTCCCGTTTTTAAGAATGAATCATAAAGTTTTATTCCTTGTTCGCGTTCATTTTCCGGATAGCAAAGCAGAGCGGAACCCCCACCGGAGACAAGAACAATAACCAGGTCGTCCGCTTTGGAATCTTTAATTATTTCATATATTTTTTCTCCGGCAAGAATATTTTCCCGGCTTGGCTTCGGATGAGTGCCGGCGAAAGTTTTAATATATTTGGAGCTTGTTTTTTTAAGCCCAATAACGGCGCCCTCCGTAATTCTGTTTCCTAAAATTTTTTCCAGCGCCAGAGCTGCCTCGGGAGATGATTTCCCGAAACCGATTATTTTTATTCTTTTGAATTTGGAGAGGTTAAATTTTTGACCCTGTACGGATAAAATGTTTTCCTCAAGCGACACGGAAGACAGAACAACTTTCTCGGTATTGATAGCCGCCAGACCCGCTTCTACCAGCTCAAGCGCCATTGTGCGATTCGGAGTTGTCGCCAGAATATCAAAATTTTTAATTTGTCTTTCCATTTTTCATTTTACTAAATTAATTGGGGTACCAGAAAGAAAGGCCTTGATGTTTTCTATGGTTGTCTGTTTTATTGAGGCCACCGCCTCGCTGGTGTAAAAAGCCATATGGGGAGCCACTATCACATTCGGCATTTTTATCAGTTCTCGATTTAGAGCAATGATATTTTTTATATCTTCGCCTATTTCTACTCCGGAATTCTTCGCGTTCTGCATCTGCTTCTCGCCCTCAAGCACATCCAGCCCCGCTCCGGCAATAATTCCCTCTTTGAGGCCCAGAACCAAGGCCTCAGTGTCTACGAGCTCTCCGCGAGCGGTATTAATCAAATAAACACCCCTTTTCATCGTGGAAATATTTTCTTTGTTTATTAAATGATGATTTTCCTTATTGTGGGGAGCGTGCAGGGTGATGATATCGGACCGGGAAACAACTTCGGCAAAACTTTTATATTCAAAATTATTTTCCTTGGCGAATGCCAAATTTGGATACAAATCATAAGCAACGACATTCATCTCAAGCCCTTTTGCAATCTTGATGACATTTTTGCCAATCTTGCCCGTGCCAATGACGCCAAGCGTTTTTCCCTCTAAATTGAATCCTTCCATCCAGGGCAAGTAATTATAATTCAATGTCTCCCTGAGATATGCGTTAGCGGATGGAATTTTTCTGGAAAGATTTAGGATTAGACCGAATGTGAATTCGGCCACGGTGTGCGAACCATAAGCCGGCACGTTGGAAACTTTGATTCCTTTAGTAAAAGCGTATTCACAATCAATATGATTAAATCCGGTGGAGCGAGTGGCGATGAATTTCAAATTTACCATTTTATCAATGACGTTTTTATTGACATCGGAATCAACGAAGACCGAGACAATGTCGGCGTCTTTAGCCAAATCGGCATTATTTTCAGTTAATCTTTCTTCATAAAAAGCTACTTCAAAAACGCTTAGGGACTGCGAGAAAACGGATTGTTCTGCCTTAGGCACCTCAAAAAATATGACTTTCATATAAATATTGTATCATATAATTTATTTAAACCAATTTTTTAAAGACAAAAAGAAGGAAGAAATCTTGGAAGGAGCGGGTTTCTTGGTTTCAAGTGGATTTTTATCTTCCACCACTATAATCAAGCCCTCTCCCTCTTTTACCCAGCCAAGGTTTTCCCTGATAAATTTTTCTTTGCCTTGGTCTGTTTCCAAGCTGTTTATTTCGGATGATAATTTTTCCTTTTGCAGTTTTAAGGCGGTAACTTTATTTTCGACTATTTGTCTGTTTTTGCTGGTTTCTGCCATTTTATTCCAGAGGCCGAAAACATTCCAGGCAAAAAATAATATCAAAATTCCCAATAGTATCAAAGCGGGTTTGGATTGTATCAGATTACTCCATACTTTTTTTTGTTGAAAATTTCTCATGGTATGATATACCCCTACACCTATAAGCCCACCATCAACCCATACATATTTAATAAACTTGAAATAAAATAGGTGTGGGGGTATACTTAGTATATGCTTTTCCATAAAAAACATCAAAAGAAAATCCAGGTCATCTGGGCGATAGTCAGCGTATTGATTATCGTCAGTATGATACTGCTGTATTCTCCGATATTCCGGTAAAATTAAAAACTTCAAGGACAATTTATAGAAGGTGACCCCCACCATTCTTTATTCCCGTTTGCCCAGCATTCCGCAGGAGAGGGCCCAAGTTCGTAATAAGATGCAGACATCCCACCGTCTCCAGCCATCAAGGTATCATAATTTGAACCTTCAAAACTTAGAGCTAGACCGTATTTTTGCCCGCCATTTGTAGAACTATAAAGATACCCGACTCCCACCGCATCATTTGGAACTGAAGAAAGATATGGTTGTAAAGCTGTGGCAAATCCTGTCAGCCAATTTACATTTCCGCTAGAAGGGTTAATATAGGCCAGGAGAATCGGATAGTTGCCATTCGTACTATAATACATCTCTAAGGCAGACTGGATTTGCCTAAAAGAAGCAATTCTTTTTGCATCTCTTGCTTTTACTCGAGCAGTATTAAGCGAAGCCAAAACAACGCTAGTTAATATTCCAATAATTGCAACAACTACCAAAAGTTCTATGAGTGTAAAACCTTTTTTATTTTTTAGAATAGATAACATAACAACCTGAGCCGCTCATACTCATGTTTATAAGTATATTCTTTTACTGCCCCCCCCCGCAAGTGACACAACCTTAAATCCCAAGAAACATAACCCAAGTAATATCCCAAGACACATGTTATCACTTTGTGACGGCCGTCAAATGTGATAATATACATATATATGTATATTAGAAATTATTCATCAAGTTTAATGGATCTCCTTATGGCCACATTGGGAAGTGCGCGAAATGTTCGCCGATTTAGGTCTATTATTTACGAGCGCAAACTTAAGCGATACAAAAAAGAAAGTGTACGCGTAGCGCTTTCGCGACTTCATTTAAAAGGGTATGTGGATAATTCTACGGCAGGTTGGTCGATAACCAAAAAGGGCGAGAAGTATGTCAAACATGCTCGTTTGTTAAATTACATTTCATCACCTTTTGAGACAAATTCGCCCACCAATATGATTCTTTCTTTTGACATACCCGAGCAAAATAGAATTATGCGCAACTGGCTACGAAACCAGATAAAAATATTCGGGTACAAAATGTTACAACAAAGTTTATGGATTGGTCCTGGCCCTCTTCCCTCTTCTTTCTCAAAACGTCTGGAAGAATTGAATATCCGGAAAAATATAAAGACCTTTAAAATAACAAAAGGTAACAACTAATATGTTATCATTTTAAGACGGCCGTCAATTTTGATAACATGCTAATTCCGACAAGTTCTTTCTTTTCTAGTAATAATCAGTATTCTTATTTTTCTCCCGCGCGCATCATTTTCAGAAAAACATTCTGGGGAATATTTACCCGGCCGCGTTCTTTCATTTTCTTCTTGCCTTTTTTCTGCTTTTCGCGCAGTTTCATCTTGCGGGTAATGTCGCCCCCGTACATATGCTGGGTAACGTCTTTTTTCATGCCGGAGAGAGTACGGGAAGAAATTATCCGTCCCAGGGCGCGGCCTTGAATTTTCAGGGTAAACATTTGCCGAGGTAAAAGGTTGGCCAGTTTTTCCACCACCTGCTCCGCCTCTTCCTCGGCCCTTTTTTTGGAAACAACCCTGGAAAAGGCCGGTACAACTTCCTCCGCGACCAAAAGGTCAAGGCGAGTTACGTTCGCTTTCCGCATTTCGCCCATTTCATAAGAGATGGAGCCGTATCCCGAGGAAACGCTTTTAAGTTCGTCAAAAAAATTCCGCATCAGTTCGCGCAGGGGCATCTTAACGGAAATAGAAGCACGGGATCTGCCGACTTCGTCAGGCCGGAGGCCGACTCCGTCGTGTCGAAGGCCGAAATTTTCCGTATCGCCGACCTCCGCCTCATGATCAAACAGGAGTTGCATGATATTGCCGACATAAGAAACGGGAGTGATTATTTTCAAGTTAACCCAGGGTTCAAACACGACATCTATGCTCCCATCATCCGGAAAAAAATAGGGAGAATATATTTTTTCTCTCTTTCCGTTTTTCATTGAAACCTCGTAGGTAATGGAAGGCGTAGTAATTACCAAACGCAGATTGAATTCGCGCTTCAGTCGTTCGGTGACGATTTCCAAATGGAGCATCCCCAAGAATCCGCACCGGAATCCCCGGCCCAGCGAACCACTTGATTCTTCTTCGTAGGAAAATGCCGAATCGGAAAGTTTCAACTTTCCCAGAGAAAGTTTCAATTCCGCGAAATCGTCGGCGTCCTCGGGAAAGACACTGGCCCAGACGACCGGCAGGGGCTTCATGTAGCCCGGAAAGGCCGGCAAAGGATTTTTAAACATCGTGATAGTGTCCCCAACCGACGCTATGCCCGGCTTTTTTATGCCGGTAACGATATAACCCGTTTCCCCTTTTTGGAGAAATTCCTTCGGTGTTTCTTCCGGAGAAAAAGTTCCGACTTCCAGCGCGGTAAATTTTTCGCCGGAGCCGGCAAAGGCCAAGTTGTCTCCTTTGGAAACTTTGCCGTCAAACACCCGCACAAAAACTATCACTCCGCGGTGGTTGGAATACTTAAAATCAAAAACCAACGCCCGTAAATTATTATCGCCGGGATATGTTTCTTTCGGCTCCGGCACACGCTTGATAACTTCCTGGAGTAGATCTTCCACTCCTTCTCCGGTACGCCCCGAGACCAGCAAGACCTCATCCGGGTTGCAGTTTAAAAGCCCGACAACCTCTTCCTTGGTTTCCAACACCCGAGAGAGCGGAGAATCAATTTTTGAGAGTACCGGGACGATTTTAAGACCATCCTCACGCGCCATAGCAAGCGTGGTAAGCGTCTGCGCCTGAACCCCCTGTGTTGAATCAATCAATAAAATAGACCCTTCCACGGCCTTTAGGGCGCGGGAGACCTCGTAAGAAAAATCTATGTGCCCAGGAGTGTCAATCAGATTTAAAATGTAAGTACCACCTCCCCCTTCGGGTACTCCTCCTAATTTAGGAGGAGAGGAATCTTCCCCTCCTTGTGGAGGAGGGACGCCCTTTAGGACGGGGTGGTAATTGTATTCCATGCGAACCGGCTGCATTTTGATGGTTATCCCCCTTTCCCGCTCCAAGTCCATGGAGTCAAGCACCTGGTCGCGCATTTTGCGGCTCTCGATGGTATGCGTAATCTCCAGCATCCGGTCCGCCAAAGTGCTTTTGCCGTGGTCAATGTGCGCGATAATACTAAAGTTTCTGATATTTTCTAATTTCATAAATTTGTGTCATGTCAAGGGGCATCCTTGACACATTCATTCTTCAAAAATTATATTTGTATTTTAAATCCTCCGGCTTGCAGGTCCCATAATTTTTTATAAAGGCCGCCTTCTTTGGTAATCAGCTCATTGTGGGTTCCCTCTTCAATAATTTTTCCTTTGTCCAGCACGATAATCCGGTCCATCTGCCTAATAGTGGAGAGTCGGTGGGCTATAACAATAGTGGTTTTGCCTTTAATAAGTTTGGTAAGCGCGTCTTGGATTAAATATTCAGAATGCGAATCCAGCGAAGAGGTTGCTTCATCCAAGACGAGGATTGGGGCATTTTTGAGAATCGCCCGGGCAATGGCTACCCTCTGGCGCTCACCGCCGGAAAGTTTCACTCCCCGCTCGCCAACATAGGTTTCATAACCAAGCGGTAAAAGGTCAATGAATTCATCGCAGTGCGCAAGGTGGGCGGCTGTAAATACTTCCGCATCCGTGGCATCTCGCTTTCCATAACGAATATTTTCCATCAACGTGCGGTGGAAAAGCACCGGGTCCTGCGGCACAAAAGAAATTTTTTCACGAAGATTTTCTTGGGAAATATTGTTTATGTCAATCTTGTCAATTAAAATTTTTCCCGAGGTAAGATTAAATAACCTCATCAGAAGACGCACAAAAGTGGTCTTCCCCGCCCCCGATGACCCAATAATGGCAATTTTTTGTCCGGCAGGAATTTTTAACGAAAATTTATCCAACACTTTGGAATTATTATTTTTATACACATATGTTACGTCTTCAAAAACAACTTCTCCTTCTATGTTTTTGGCAACCTGGCTCGGCTTATCAATAATCTCATACGGGGTGTTTAAGATAACTGCCATCTCGTGAGCATCCGCAAAACTTTCATAATAGGCGCGAACAATGGCGCCAAAACTCCACAAGCCATCAACCAACCTCACAAAATAAACCTGCAATAAAACTATCAAAGGTAGAGTTATCAAACCCAGCCTCCAGTCACCCACAGCCACCCAAAAAATTATAAATTCAATAATAAATATATAAAAACTTTCTATGGCGCCTAATCCTTCCCACAAATACCAATTGAAGACAGTCGCCTTTTTTTGTTCTTGGATTATTTTGTTGGCGCGACTTTTTTCATATTCATGACCGGTAAACAACTGAATGGAAGAATGATTACTGATGGCATCAGCAAAGGTTCCTGTTGTTTTAGTATCGCACTCGGATGCAATAACATCATATTTTAGTTTATAGCGGATGTAAATAAAGGCGGTCAATAAAAATATTACGCAGAATATTCCCAATATATAAGAATACTTGGGAAACAAAGTATAAATTGCAACGACTGTACCTACACTACGGACAATGAGGGGCAAACCGTCGGCCACCATTCTGTCGGTCAATTTTTCAAACGCCCGGGCATATTTATTTATTTTGTAAGTTAGCGACCCGCTGAAATTATTTGCAAAAAAAGAATGAGAATGCTCAATCATATAAGAAAATCCTTGCTCGCGCAGACCCGCCATAACGCTTGATTCAAAAAAAGATAGCGAGAAACCCGATATTCTTTGAATTAAAAATCGGGTTAGATTTAATACCATAATTAAAATAACTATTGATTTGGCAGCTGAAACAATTGAAAAATCGTTTGTGCTCAAAACATTCCAAAGATGTAAATATTTAAGAGGTATATAGACATCAAGAATTGAAGCAACTATTGTGCATGTAATAACGGCAAAAAAGGACGTTTTATAACGTCTAATTACTTGCCAATAATATTTAAGCACCAATTTTCGGCGCAAATTTAAATAATCTTTTTCCATACAAAAGACGGGGAAACACTGTTCCCCCATTTCAGCCTATCATATAAAGCTTAAAAAGCGTAATCTTAAAGCTCCTCCTGGGCCGGAGCGATGATTTTGGCGCGCCAGAACTTGCTGGTGAGGGCTTGGGCCAGATTCTTCAGTTCTTCGTTTCCCAATAAGTAGAGAACCAGCACGGCGGCGGCAATGCCCATAATTCCGGAAATAAATCCTTGCAGGAAAATACCCCAGAAAGTGGTCGTGCCGAAGACCGGGGAAAGGATATTGAGGCACAGGTAGGCGGTCAAGCCGAGGAAAAACGACGCGCCCAGGCCTTGGAAAAAGGTCTTGGTAATGAAGGATTCCTCCGGCATAAAATCTTTTTTGACGGAGACCCAGTGCAAAACAAAGTTTAGGATGGTTCCGATGGAATAGGCCAGCGGGAGCATCAATACTTCGGTGCCCGGAATATCGCCTACTTTCAGCATTGATTCTATAAAAAAGCGGAATAAAAGAACGTTTTCAAAAAGATATATCAAGAAGTAGGATAAAATTATAATCAGGACTGAGGAAAAGAGATTCACGATGAGCGGGCGCCGGGTATTGCCAATGGCATAATAAGAGCGGGAAAGCAGAGCAATCATGCCTTGGGCAAGAATGGAAACGGAAAAAATGGCCAGGGAGGCCGCTACCAGGCGGGTATCGTTCCAGGAGAAAGACCCGGAACCGAGAATCACGCGCACGATTTGCGCCCGGAGCACGATAAATAAAAATATTACCGGCAGAGACCAGAAAACTATCGCCCGCCCGGCAGTTTTAAGGTATTTTTTAAATTCATCTTTCTGTCCGCCCCCGAAGGACTTGGCCAGAGAAGGAAAAGCCGCGACTGCGTAAGATATGCCGATAATGTTCAGCGGCACCGATTGAAGATTTAATGACAAATTAAAAATGGAAATGGAACCGCTTTTCAAAAAAGAGGCCATGGCGATAATGCTAATCAGGGCGATGTTATTGAAAGTCAGCCCCAATGTCCTCGGGAGTGAAATCAGCGCCGCCTGTTTGATATCCCGGAAATTGATTGAAAAGGAAAATTTCGGCATAAACCCGCAACTGCGCGAAGCAATGGCCTGTACTCCGAAATGCATTAAGGCCCCGAAAACCACGCCCAAGCCCAAACCATAGATTCCAAAAAACGGATAGAGAAATATGACTCCGGCAATAATGCCTAAATTATAAAAAATCGGGCTCAGGGAATAAATAAAAAACTTGCGGAAAAGCTGGGTAACCGTGCCAAAAAGATTGGAGAGACCCAAGAGAATCGGCGAGAGCAGCATGATGCGCGAAAGCATAATCACTTCTTCCTGGTAAAACGGACTGAAACCCGGAGCAATAAAAGATATCAGACGGGGCATCAGGAAAAAGGCAGCCAGGGAAACGAGCACCATCAGGCCGAAGAATACGGTAAAAATATCATTTAAATATTTGCGCGCTTCCGGAGTGACTTTGTCCCCGTCCATTCGGGCGATCAGAAAAGGAATTATGACGGTGATGGAAGCAAGCGAAGCTATGCAAATGAAAATCAGGTCGGGCACGCGAAAAGCCGCGTAATAAGCGTCCAAGGACGGAGAAGGACCGATAAAATGCGCAATGGAACGGTCGCGAAAAAGCGCCAAAATCTGGGACAGCAGAGTCAGGGAACCCAAAAGGAGCGCAGCTTGGTTGATGCTCCCCGACTCTTTAGTAAAAATCCTGAGAATTTTCTCCATCCCGTTAGAGATAAGAAATGCTTTGCATTTCCGTAGTTATCTCATTTTTAAATAAAACTTCTAACATAAAGTTGTTTTTTCTATTATTTCCGAAAATAAACCGTAAAATCTCTAACGGGATCCATCCCCTTCGGATGGAAAAGCGGAATTGTTCAAGGAATCAACATATTTTATCAAGTTCTCATCGTCAGGGGCGAAAGAAAGAGCGCTTTGCGCGTAAGAGAGCGCGCCTTTATTATCGCCTTCGTTTTTCGCTATTTGCGAAAGGACAATCAGGGCGTCAACGTAGTCCGGCTTCAAAGAAAGGGCGGCGTTGGCGTAATCTTTCGCCTCTTTGACCTTGCCTTCGGTAAAAGATACGCGCGCCATGGCTAGTTTGAGCCCCGGGTTGAAAGGATTGAGGACGGACGCCGCCTGGTACGCTTCAATTGCCTGGCCAAAGGCCTCCTTAACGCCCAACGACGCAGCCGCTTGATAAACGGAACCGAGCGCCTGGAAATTCAGGTAATTTTTGGGATTATAGGTTATTGCCAACTGCGCGCCGCCTAACGCCCCATCCAGATTTTTTTGCAAGTCGGTCTTTTCCGCCTCGGACAAATCTTCCCCTTTTTTAATTAAAGAATTCAGCTTGGCGAGATTTATTTGAGAATAAGCGCGCAAATATAAATCATTCCGGTGCAAGGAAAGGGCTTTGTTGATGGAATCCTCGGCTACTGATTCCGTAGAGGCAGAAACCGCCCGTCCGAAATAAAAAACAGAAGAAAATTTCTCCACATATTTGAATGAAGCAGTGGCGGAAACGATTATTAAGAGAACAAGAGCCAGAATGGAAAAAAAGCTTTTTCTGGGATCATTCAAGAACGACAGTGTAACTTCCCTGCCGAAACTCAAAGAAGCGGACAAACCTATAAATACTCCGGTAAAGGCAAAAGCCAATAAAAATATCACCGACCCCGTGGAATAAAAAAAAGAGGAAATAAACAGATAAAGAGAGAGCACAAAAAACATCATTATTTCCCAGTTGATCTTGTCTTTTGCGCCAAGAAACACCAACCCAAGACCGATCCATAAAAGCAAAACAAAGAAAATGACCCAGGCAAGAATGCCCAAACCCCCGGAAGTGGCGGTTAGGGCGGGCAATAAACCGGAGCCCGATTCAAAAGAAACGTCCCAGAACTGAGTATTATTTATGGATACCGGTTTGTGCATTGACCACGCTTCTCCGAATCTGTTCGGGCCAATGCCGAAAACAGGGCTTTCGGAAAGCACCCCCTTGGTTATGGAGAGAGTAGCCGGCAAAGAGGGACTGACATCGCTGATTGATATTTGCAGGCGACTGGGGATAACGCTGCCGATAAAATTGGGTGATATGAAGAACAACAGAGAAACTATTGCAACCAAAAAAGAAGCAAGGGGGAATTGCCTTCTTTCTTGTTCTTCCTTCTCTTCTCCTTCCTTATCGTTTCCAAAAGTCGTTGATATTTTATAAACAAAAATAATCAGGCCGGAGACCCCCAGCAGCGCCCAAATCAGAGGAAAATTAACCGCGGAAATGAGTAGCAAGGAAAACAGAGTGAGCACCTGGAGTAAAACTTTTCCCGCTTTGGAAATTGAGAAAAATTCAATCATGAAGAGCGACATTAGGCCGGTAAATCCCGCAAAAAGCCCGAGCGCGTTCCAAGACCCTAAAATACTGCCGGTTTTACCGGCCAAAATCCCCAAAGACAGAGGTGCGGGCAGGAATAAATGAATGCTTTGAAAAACCAAAAGAAGGGCCGAAGACAATATGATTCCCAGTAACATGGTTTTGCCTTGCCGGGGAGTCCGAAAAACAACCGAGGACATAAACATCAGGACAAAAGCGGCGAAGATGAACCAGAAGGAACCGATGTCAAACATTGTGCCGAATAAAGACACTTGGGAACTGCCGGAAAAAAGGGAGGAAAGGAGAAAAACCAGGACTATGCCCAGCCCCGAGGCCAGGAGAGCGGACTTGGGAAAGATTATTTTCCCGTCCGAGAACCGGGCGATGGCCCAGAAAATAACAGAGAGCGCCAGCCCCGCCACCAAAAGCAGTCCTTTGGAGGTCTCCACCGGAATATTGGTAAAAGGCAAAGAAAAAATCGGCAACAAAACCACAACCAGAAACAGCGATAAAAATGCAAGCCCATCAAATATATTTGTTTTCATATAAATTTTATTATAACATATTTATTTAATTCTCATTTCCAGTTTTTCCACACGCAAAGTTAAATCTTCAAGTTTACGGTCGTATTTTAAAAGACCTATTTCTAAATTTGACAAGGCACTCCGAATTTCCCTATGATCGTCGCGTAAGTTTTTAAGCTCTTTCAAAATCATTTCTAAAACTCGTTCATGCCTCTCTAGGGCTTCATTTATCCGCACGAAAGATTTAGCAATAGAAACCATAGATTTCTCAAAAGTTTTCTCGGTCACATATTTTTCATTTGTTTTTCTAACCCCTTTTTTCATAATTAAATTATATATACTTGTCAAAAAATAAGCAACAGACCTCACCCTGCCCTCTCCTTGTTAAGGAGAGGGTTCCGAGACAACTTCCGGCGCCGGTTCCGGAGTCGGCGTCTCCGGTGGAGAAGTTTCTTCCGGTGGTGCCACCGCTTCCGGCGGGGTCTCGTCAACGGCGGTGAGTTCTGACGCAGATTCTTCAGTGGTGGTTGTATCGGTTGAGTTGGTTGTGGTATCAGTAGTATCCGAGGCGGTCGTGTCAGAAGTCGTATCCGTGGTTGTGACGTTTGAGGTGGTGGTATCCGTCGGCGCAGATTCTTCAGTGGTAGTCGCTTGCCCTGCGGAGTCGATAGATGAAGCGGGAGTTGAGCTGGTCGTGGTATCAGTGGTATCCGAGGCGGTCATAGAAATTTGGTTCTGCGATTCACAAGTTCCCTCCAAAGAAACTAGAACTCCGCTGGCCATTGAAACACAGAACGGATTGCTGGTTATTGTGTCGTATATAGTGAACCCGACGGGCTTTGCCGCGCTTCCTATCGTCAATGTATCAACAACTATCCCCTTCATATAGGCCACGCCGTCCACTACGCTGCTTACTCCGGCGTTGAAAAATTCTGCCGCATATTGGCCAAGCGTCTCCGTAATGCTCTCGCCGCTTCCGCTTATTCCCATATTCGCTTCAAGCAGGGCAACCCTCTCTGCCACCCCATCCAGATTCAAACTGAGTTCCTGGATGGCTTTTATCACAACCGGCGTCAGGCCGCCGTAATTGAGGGAGAGAGTGCCGTCAGGTTGTATCGTGACAAGTTTGGGGAAAATCGGCTGTACTTCTTGAGCCAGCAGACCCACGGAAAGCATGGTGTTTTCATTTTCATTTTTAAGACGATAGGAAACCGGACGAAGTTGGTTGATTTGCGCCAGCCCTGAATCAAGATTTGAAATATCTTTTTTTAACCTTTCGTCCGAAGGGCAACTCCAGCCCCCGACATCGCCCGGGTCAAGGGTACAGGTGCCGTCGAGGTTGGTAAATGCCCCGACAATACTGGCCGTGTCTTCAGAAACATGTAGCCGATAGCTCGGAGATACCCCGATGCCGACGTTGCCGAAGAGATCAAGGGTCATGGTAACGGTGTTATTAGCGGAAAAAAACATTGAATCTAAAAGATGCGAATAATAGATTTTTCCTGAAATCGTGTCTTCAGGGTCGCCAAAATACAACCCCGCAGAAGAACTGTTATCTGTCAAGAACTGAATAAATGAACCCCCCCCAGAACCGTCCTCTATGGTCAAATCGGCCGATGCTTCCGCCCTCACCGTCCCCGCACTGTTAGAAAATATGTGAACTTTGTTTTCTGGCTCCGCCGTCCCAATCCCCACATTCCCATCAGACAATATGGTCATCTTGGTAGTAGCTGCTTCCGAAGCTCCAGTTTGAAACTGTAATGAAGTAGTATTGGCAGTTGAACTGAATGTTCCCTCCGCAATGGCAACTATCGACGCTCCAGTTAAGATTGCATCACCACCAGCGGCATCAAGTGCTGCTCGGAAGTTAATTCTGCCGAGAACATCGTTTACCACAGTAGAAGTTTCTTTTGAACTTAATGTCAAAACTGCACCTGTTGTGGTTAATCCTCCTTGTATTTCAGTTAATGACGCTGGTCCCGTCGTCCCGATGCCGACGTTGCCGCTTTTGTCTATCCTCATCCTCTCTGTTGATGCTCCATTTGCTATATTAGTATAAAACCCAATTCTGGTCGGCGGGTTTTGATTGCTGGTGAAAGTGCCGTCAACGGCCGTCTGAATAGACAGCAACGACTTGTATGAGTTTGAGAATGGCGAACTCCAGATTTCGGCTATTGAATCGCCATTTACTATATCTGTTGGCGAGGCATACGACCCTCGTGATTTCTTGAAGCTAATCGTCGCAGACCGCGCATCCGCCACAGGTGTCGTCAGTGTTAATCCTTGGTCAGAAGTGGTGCGAATTTGGATACCGTTGCCCACGGCGACATCCAACGAATAATCCGGCCCCGTCGTCCCGATGCCAACTTTACCGGTTGTATTAAGAATCAATGGTGACGCACCGGCATTACTATAGACATAAGCATTTGTGCCATCTGCCCAAAGACGAACGCTATTGGTCACCGTAGAATCGCCAACAAATATACCACCCGATGATGAATCTGTTGTTTGCTTAACATGCAATTTCCCCGCTGTTGGCGTTACCCCGATGCCGACGTTGCCGCTTCCTAACATAGTAAGAATGTTGGTAGTATGATTTGAAAATTGAAAAGCGATGTCAGTGGCCCCTATGCCTGTTGAGTCCGTGCTGTCTCGTGTTAAAAATTTAACTGTCGGATATGTTGTCCCTGATGTATTTCGCAGTCCCTTGAAGACAAGAGAAGAAACGTCGCCCGTCGCGAATCCGGTAAACGCCGGTTGAAAACTTCCGGCTACTCCCGTTGTCTGAACTAAGGAGAAATATCCCCCATCTGTATCAGAAATTTTTATGCCCCCGCCAATTGCAAAGTCATCGGCTATTTCAAGATTAGTTGTCGGCCCCGCTGTCCCGATGCCGATATTACCCGCCGAAGTGATAACGAAGGCGGGCGTTGCCGAATAAGCCCCACCGTTGATGGAAGATTCAAAGCCAAGATAACCGGTAGGAGCCGAGGTTCCCTGCACTGGAGTGACAAAGGCCCGGAAATCTACGGCTTGGCTTGCTGCCGTGGCATCAGTCTTCCAGCCAAAGCCTGACCAGCGAATAGCCGGGGAGATCTGGACTGGGGCTATGGCTGTGGCCGCTGTGGTATTGACCAAGGCAAGCCCCGATGATGTGGTTTGGGTGGTGGCTAAACCGGCTGTTGTAATGTCCAACTTGGATGCTGGCTCCGTCGTCCCGATACCGACGAGGCCATCGTTTTTAATTATCAATCTATCATAAGGAACTCCTCCTGTATTTGTAGTAAATTTTAAATCTGTTGCTAAACCATTTTGAGAAATAACTCCTGCTCCGTCAGAGGTGTCATATCCAAGTAAGACACCGTAAGTGTTTGCTGTATTCTTTGAAGCCAAAGGATAATAATAATTAATATATAGATTACGTCCATCCTTTCTGACCTCAAATGGATAAACTGGCTCCGTCGTCCCGATGCCGACGTTGCCGCTTCCTAAAATCGTCATCTTTGTTTCCATCGTCTGTAAAGTCGTGCCTGTAGTAAGCGTAGTGCCTGTCTGAAAGAAAATAGTGCTTGCTCCAGTCCCTGTGCCCAGTCCCGACTGTAATATCAAATTACCTCCCACAACATTGGATACAGAAGTTCCGGCAACCGTGCCTCCAGCCGCCACCGTTAATGCTCTGCCCACCACATCAGTGGCAGTGTTCTCAATCCAGAACTTTCGAGCGGCGCCGTTGCCGAGAGAAAGAATGTTCGTGGGTGTTGTCGTCCCGATGCCGACGTTGCCGCTTGCTAAAATCCTGACACGTTCAATCGCTTCAGCATCACCTGTGTCTTTCGTTTCTAGCGATAAATATGCGGAAGTCGCTCCAGCTGCTCGCACCAGAACATTACCCATATTCAAGAATGATGTCCCGTTATGTCCATAAACATAGGACCCACCTAGCACATCACCCGATGATACTGCTACAGGAACAGAAGCCGTCCCTCTTGATGCCCTGAACGTCATTGCCCCATTTGGCGCAGCACCGCTTCTATAGTTTGTAACTTGCAACATGTTAGGAGAACTTGCACTATCAAATAGCACATCAAGCTTTGCCCCCGGCGCCGTCGTCCCGATGCCGACGTTGCCCGAGGTAGGTTGTAAAATTACATAAGAAGTGGTTTTAGTGGCAGAAGAAGTGCCTTCAATCGTAATATCCCCATTGTCGGCCGAACTGCCATAAAGTAAAGGAATGGTAGCATTGGTGGCAGCGATATATTTAGTAGCCGTTAACGTATCCGTGGCAAAAGTTAAATCAGCATCATCGGAAAGTATTCCGGCAGTTCCGGCGAAAGTTACTCGTCCAGCGGTTAAGCCTGAATCCGTGATATTGCCTCCGGACAAAGTGGTATAGGTTGCATCGCCAAGAGCGGGAGTAATAAAGCTAGGACTCTCTAAAAACGCGAATGTTTTTCTAACTGCTCCGGTTGTAATGGTTCCATAATACGCGTCAGTTAAAAACTCCACGGCTCCCGCTTCGGCGATTGTAAGCAATGAACCAGATGTGAACTTCAGCGGCGCGGTTGAAGCCGCGGTTGTGCCTGCTTTCAGATGTAAGACAGCGGTTGGCCCCGTCGTCCCGATGCCGACGTTGCCGCTTGGCAACATCGTAACCGCTATTCCACTGCCGGTGCCTCCGGGAGCAAACTGAATCCCTTTATTTTCAGACCTCAACAAAAGACCGTCGGCTATGCCACCGGTTTGGAAGTAGTTGGCGGAGGTGGAGATATAGCCACGAGTGGCACCGCTATTTTGAAATTCAATGGTACCCTGCACACCGTCAACCCGAAGTGGATATTCACCATTAACGGTTGATTCCACCTCAAGCCGTCGTCCCGGTCCCGTCGTCCCGATGCCGACGTTGCCACCCTTAAAATAAATGCCGGTGGTAGAAGAAGGTCCAATCCAAGATTCGGCGATAGTTGTTAACGGGTTAATAAGTGAAAAAGAATTAGCGGCGTTGGTGTAAACTCCGTTAGTTACCGTATCAGCGTTGCCGGTTAATGCTCCGGTAAAAAGAGGCGCCACTACCGATGTTCCAAAATATCCCGTTCTCGGACGGTTGGCTTCTAAAGCCCCGATATCATTAGTATTGTCAGTGGTAAAGGTAATATCGGAATTAACTTTACCCACAAAGTTGATCGCATCGGTCGGGGCGTCGCCCAGAGTGGTATTGTCTTGCACAGTGAGATTGCCGGCAATCGTAGTGGCACCTGTGGTGGTGGAGCCGGAAAGAATTAAATTGTTGGCGTAGATATCTCCTTCGGCATCTACTAGGAATTGGATAGCGTCTCCCACCGCGGCCGAAATAAGATTGCCGTCAGCGACGGAGGAAGCGGGGTTGATGTAGATAGTTCCGTCGCTTGCATTGGAAGTGCCGTCGGGCCAATTAGGGTCAAAGATATGAGCCAGAGTAGGAACCTTGGTGAAGGTTGACTGGGCGTTGGAGGTGAGGGTGTCATTGGTGATGACCAGGCCGTTGAGTGTGGTCGTGCCAGCCACGGTCAGGGCGCCAGAAGCATCCACGGAAAATAGCGAGGTTGAGCCAGCGGCGTTTCGGAAATCCAGAAAATTGCCGGTGGGCGTCGTGTCGGTGAAACGTCTGGAATAAATCGCCGTATCGCCATCGGCCAATTGACGGACATCCAAATTGCCGGAAGGACTAGCTGTCCCGATGCCGACGTTGCCATTGCCTAAGACGGAGAATCTTGTTCCGCCAGTCAGAGTGTAAGCCACTCCGGAGTTGGCGCCGGTAATGGCGGCCGTAGTCATAGAGGTATCGCTGGCAATGGCCGAGATAGCCACAGTTTCAGCATTGATGGTAATGGTATCGCCAACCTTGAAGGTATTGGTGAATTGGGTGCCTACACCGGTGACGGTCGTGCCGCCAGCCAAGTTTGAAACAGTTCCTACTCCGGCTGTGCCTTGAGCGACTTGAAGATTGGCGGTGGGCGCGATTGTCCCGATACCCAATCTGTTATTTGTATCGTCCCAAAATAAATTGGCATTGTCTTCCGACAGTCCCGATGCTCCCTGAAAGGGAATTGAGCCAACGGCAAAAGAAGGATTGATTGCGCCAACTAAATTGCCGGTTATATTACCGGTAACCGTCAAACCTCCGCCAATTGTCGCATCACCCGAAACCGCAAGAGTAATCGTATTTATTATATTTGCCAGAGAATCGGAAAGGCCTTGCATGCTATTGCCTATGGAATCAAATATCCTATCAACTTGCTTACTAAAAAATTCCCGCAGAACAAACAAAGACATGTCGGCATTCGCCCCGGCCGGGCCTTGGAGTCCTTGCAATCCCGCAAGACCTTGTATTCCCTGGGGGCCTTGAGGGCCTGCCGGACTGCTGGCAAATTGCGCCGCCGGAGGAGAAATAATTGCCGAAAGAGTCAGGTAATTTTTATATGCGTCAGCCAGTTCCGAAATTGTTGTTATCGGTGTTGTCTGCGTTATTTTGAATTGCGAAACATAATTTTTGTACGCGGTTGCCAATTCTGAAATTGTCGGTACCTCCAAAGGAGTATCAAATTTATCCGTGTCTGCCGTTTGTGTTCCGGGTTCCATATAATCTTGATTGTTGAATTGATACAATCCGAATAAAAAAACAGATACGGCAAGAACGGCAATCAAAATATTGCGAGCGTACTGGTGGGGGAAAATTTTCGGAGTTGCTGTTTCTTGGTGCTTGTTCTTCTGCTTCAAGAGAAAGCTCTGGATTTCTCCTTCGGTAGTAAAATAAGCCCGTCCAATTTTCTCTCCCTTGATCTCCCCTTTGCGTATCAAAGAGCCCAAATAGTCCTGGTTGTATGTAGAAAGTTTTGCCGCTTCGGCGAGAGATATGACTTTGTCAATTTTTTCAGGTGACAGCTTTTTCTGCTTTAAGAGAAAGTTCTTAACCTCCTCTTCGGTGGTGAAATAACCCCTTCCGATTTTCTGTGCCTTAATTTCCCCTTTGCGTATCAAAGAGCCCAAATAGTCCTGGTTGTATGTAGAAAGTTTTGCCGCTTCGGCGAGAGATATGACTTTTTTGGATTTTTTCATGCTTTTCCTTTAAGCCAAGTTATTTAAAGGTTTCTCGGATAGCCGAGATTTTATTTTTGCCAATCTCGGCTAAAATAAACCTCTTATCACATTTATTATACCGAGAGGAAACTTTTTTATACAAATAAAAAGAAAATAGTTATCCACAGGGTTGAAAAAATATTACATATGGTAGTAAAAATAAAGTTGTTTATTAAAAATTTAAAGTCGTTGCCTTTTTCTGGAGCCGCTCTTCTCTTGAACCAAAAAAGTAGGCCTTGATCAGCTGATTAAAATAATACTTTTTATTGATTCGGGTCTCTTGTTTTCTATACTCAAAACAAACCCAAAAAACCAAGTTAGGTTGATTTTAATCTATCCATAGTAGAGATTGCTAAACCATAATAAATTTTATATAATTAGTATGCATCCTTAGTAAGGTTTATAAATGAAAATTATGATTGACGGGTATCTCACAATCAAACAAGCATCCAGTATTTTGGGGGTTTCTCCCCTAACTCTTCGTAACTGGGACAAGAGTGGAAAATTAAAGGCCTCACGACATCCTATAAATAATTATAGGGTTTACAAAGTAGAAGACATTGAAGCCGTTATACAAGAAATAAAAGTTGGGTCGGGATTCAGAAAAACTAGCCCAAGAGTGTTCAAAAGGGTCATTGTTAAACATCTAACGGACGAACAATAGAAAACAAGTACTGAAGAATGTCAAGGATGAATTTTCTATTTAAACAACAATATTGACAAGTCTATTTTTCACGTAAATCACCTTCTTGGCGTCCCGGCCGGCCATGTGACGCAAAACAGTTTTGTTGGTCACGGCTTTTTTCTTAATTTCCTCCTCGCTGTTGTCCGTCCGTATCATAATCTCGGCCCGGACCTTACCGTTTACCTGAACCGCTATTTTTATTTCTTCGTCTTTAATCAAATTTTTGTCCCATTTCGGCCAACCGGAAATACTAATGGAATTTTTTTCTCCAAGCATATTCCATAATTCCTCCGCGATATGCGGCGCGAAGGGCGACAAAATTTGCAAGAACTTTTTGTAATCCTTCTTTGTCACGCCGTATCCTTGCGCGAAAGCTGATTCCATTTCATTTGCCAATATCATCATACTGGAAATTGCGGTATTGAAACGCATCTCCTCAACGTCTTCGGAAACCTTTTTGATGGTTTTGTTTAAAAGTTTTGAAAGTGAAGCGGAAACCAAAGAATTCTGAGTCGCGTCGGAGCCCGTCGGATTTTGACGGGTAAAGCGCGAAGAATTCTTTGGTTTCCGCGTAGCAATTCTCTCCCCTATTTTCCAGACCCTCTCCAGAAATCTCCTCGGGCCAATCATGCTGTCGGTATTCCAGGAAACCGCCTGATCAAAAGGCCCTATGAACATTTCATACATTCGCAGAGTGTCCGCCCCGTAAATCCTGATTAAATCGTCCGGATTTACCGTATTGCCTTTGGACTTGGACATCTTTTCGCCCTGGGGAGCGAGTATCATCCCGTGCGACGTGCGCTTTAGGTATGGCTCGCTAGTAGGCACCATTCTCAAATCATACAAGAATTTATGCCAGAAACGGGAATAAAGGAGGTGCAGCGTAGTGTGTTCCATGCCTCCGTTATACCAGTCGACTCCTCCTTGACCCTCAACCCCTTCCATACCTCCCCCGAAGGGGGAGGCTTTGAATTCCTTCCCTCTCCTTTGGAGAGGGTTGGGGAGAGGTGTCGTTAGCCAATACTTCAGATTTTTCCCGGACGCAAATTCTTTATTATTTTTCGGGTCGGTATAACGCAGGAAATACCAGGAACTTCCGGCCCAGTTCGGCATCGTGTCCGTTTCTCTTTTGGCCGGACCTTTGCATTTCGGGCATTTGACATTGACCCAATTCTTGATATCCGCCAATGGGCTTTCGCCAGTATTGGTGGGCTTGTATTTTGCCACTTTCGGGAGCACCACCGGCAAGTCCTTCTCCGGCACAGGCACCCATCCGCACTTGGCGCAATTTACGAGAGGTATCGGCTCACCCCAATACCTCTGCCGGGAGAATACCCAGTCGCGGAGTTTGAAGGTCGTTTTCGCTTTTCCTCCGACGAATTTTATGATTTCCTTTTTGGCCTTTTCGGAATCCATCCCGCTGAACTTTCCGGAATTAGCTATTATTCCTTCGCCCGAATATGGCATTCCTTCCTTTGGCCCTTCCACAAACACCGGCTCAATTACGTTTTTTATCGGTAAACCATATTTCTTGGCAAATTCAAAATCCCGCTCATCGTGCGCCGGCACGGCCATTATCGCTCCGGTGCCGTAGTGCGGCAGGACATAGTCGGCTATCCAAATCGGAATCTCTTCTTTTGTCACCGGATTAATAGCTTTGACCCCTTTTAATTCAATTCCGGTTTTTATCTTGTCCTCCGCTGTTCGCTCTATTTCTGTCTTTTTTTCATTTACTACGATATATCGTAGTACTTCATCCCAATTCAAAATTTGAGATTTGAGTTTTTGGACCAGTTCATGCTCCGGCGCCAGCACCAGATAAGTCGCCCCAAAAATCGTGTCCGGGCGGGTGGTGAAAACCTTAATAGCCAATTCAACCCCTCCTAAATCCTCCCCAAAGGAGAGGACCTTCTTGCTAATATCATTTATCTTTAAAATAATTTTTCTTAAAACATCCTCTGGCTTTTTTATTATTTCGCTATTGGTAAATCGCACAACTTCAAAACCCAGCTGGTTAAGTACTTCCGTCCTCTCTTGGTCTTCACTTTTCAAGTAATCGTGAATATCCCCATCAATTTCTACAACAAGTTTCTTTTCAATACATACAAAATCGGCGATAAATCTATCAACAATGTGTTGTCTTCTAAAATGAAATCCTCTTGGATTTTCCCCCTCCCCTTCGGGGAGGGTCGGGGAGAGGTTATTTCTGCGCAATAAATCCCACATTATTTTTTCTCCATTTGTAGGATTTTTCCTCATCTCTAGAGCTTTGCCCTGCAAAGCTTTCCATAATTCCGGATTAGTCGTAAAATACCGTGGCATTTCCCCCTCTCCCACCCCCTTTTTGAATTCTCCCCCAAAGGGGGAGACGAATTTTCCCTCCCCTTCGGGGAGGCCAGGAGAGGTCGGGAGGGCCAGGGTAGAGTTAATTCTAAAATCTATTTCCGCTCCTTCTGATCTCCCTATCCAATTTCTCTGCTGGATTTTTATCTTGGGCAGATAGTCCACCGTGTCCAGGTCCTTATCCAAGCGGTCGGCGTATTTGGTAATCGCAAGCATCCACTGCTCTTTTTCCTTTTTTATCACCGGCGTTCCGCACCGCTCGCAAGAGCCGCCCACAACTTCTTCGTTGGCCAGGCCGATTTTATCCTGTGGGCACCAGTTGATGGTCGTTTTGGCTTTATATGCCAGCCCTTTTTTGAAAAACTGCAGGAATATCCACTGGGTCCACTTGTAATATTTGGGGTCGGTTGTGTTTATTTCGCGCGACCAATCAAACGAAAAACCGAGGGCCTTGAGTTGCTTTCTGAATATATCGGTATTATCTTTGGTAACTTTTATCGGGTGAATACCCGTTTTGATGGCATAATTTTCTGTCGGCAAACCGAAGGCGTCCCAGCCGATAGGATAGAGCACATTAAACCCCTCCATCCGACGCTTGCGAGAAATAATATCCATCGCCGTATTGGAACGAATATGCCCCACATGAAGTCCTGCGCCGGAGGGATACGGGAATTCAATCAAGCCGTAAAATTTCGGCTTTTTAGAATTATTTTCGGCTTGAAAAACTTCTTTTTTCTCCCACTCCTTTTGCCATTTACTTTCTATCTTTAAGTGATTATATTCTGTCATTTTTTTCTTGCCCGTCCGAAGCTTAAGCGAAGGAGGGTCCAGCTTTTTATGGTCGTAATCCCTCATATATGTTCATAATACCTAAAAAACCTTCTTTTGCAAAAGATTTAGGAAGAAGAAAACTTATCTCAAGAGTACCGGTTTAGAGTATATGTTCGGATTGATGGTCTGCAGAAAACAATATCCGCCGGCCGGATGGATCCAGAGAGGGTCTCCGTATCGAGGAACTTTTACAATAGTGTCGCTGCCTTTGGGCGTATCGCCCGGAGAAGGTTTATTAAATTCGGCGCAAACTTCATAGGTTACTTCGCCGGTCTTTCTGTATTCGTAACTTTTTCCGGTCTGGATATCATTGAGAGGAAGATAATAATTGGTCGCAATATCGGAAAGCGTCTTGGGCAGCATACCTTGGGTGGAATAGTAATTCATTATTTCGCTGTTTAACTGCATCAGGTCGTTTACCTTCTGCTCGTCGTATTTATACAGACGCTGGGTATAAGGGGAACCCAGAACCGCAAAACCCCAGACAATAGAGAGAACAATTATCAGGAATGAAATTATGCGGTATATATTCCTCAATTTTGCCGTAAGTTTTCCCATTATGTCATAAAGGTAGTAGCTAAAGATGAGAGCGGCCAGCACCAGTAAGACCAGCGCCTTCAGGAGAAAGCCAGTCGTGAGTTCTTGTCCGTCAATAAAGTAGAAAATAACCGTAATCAGATCTCCGGCCAACAGCAATCCGGCCAAAAATAAAGTTATGTAAGATAACCATTTGTGTATGCCCGTTGCCTGCTTTTCCGGATTTATCCGGTAATCCCTCTCCAGCATCCACATCAGAAAAATAAAAATCGGGAAGAAAATAATAATGGTCGCGACCGGCCAGCTGATGGACTGGCTGCCGAAAATTCCGTAACCTCTTTCAATTTTCGGATAAGCGGTATTGATGGCCGTAAAGAGAAGATTTACCAAACTGACCACCACGGTATAAAGAGAAACTATCGCCCCTAAATTTATAAATAAATCCTTAGCGCTAATTTTTGTTTGTGTTTCCATATTTTATATTATATCATATCAAGAATTCAATTACGTCTCCGTCTTGCACGATGTATTCTTTGCCTTCGGTGCGGACCCACCCTTTCTCCCGCGCTTTGGCAAAGGAGCCGGCTTCCATCAGCTTGTCGTAAGATACAACCTCCGCCCGGATAAATTTATCCCGGAAATCGGTGTGGATTGATTTGCCGGCCAGGGGCGCGGTAGCTCCGCGGGTTGTTGTCCAGGCCCGCGACTCGTCTTCGCCAGTGGTAAAAAAGGTAATCAGGTTCAGAAGGTCATAGCTTGCCTTAATCAGGTTATCCAGTCCGGTGCCGAAAATCGGGTCAACTTCTATATACGGGCCGGGGATTTTTGTTCTGAAATCTTCGCCTGCGTGCTTTTCTGAATGGTCTGGCCGGGGTTGGGGCCCCGGAGATCCGAGGACCTGAGGAAAAGCATCAGGCGAAGATTTGTAAACTTCCGAATTATTTAGCACATACAGTGTCGGTTTCTTGATTCCCGCCTGCTCCAACTCAAAATTTATAACCTCTATGTCAAAAAGCGGGTCAATCTCGTCATGAACATGAATCATGGTTTTATCCTCGAAAATCCGCACCACTTCAATAATGGCGTCCACCTCGCGGATATGGGAGAGAAATTTATTGCCCAGCCCGGCGCCTTCCGAGGCCCCCTTGACCAATCCGGCAATATCCACGAACTCCACCACCGCGGGAATGGTTTTCTTGGACTTGGACATTTGCGAGAGTTTTTCCAACCTCTCATCGGGCACCGGCACAATTCCGACCGAAGGGTCAATGGTGCAAAAAGGATAATTCTCCGCCGGCACACCTTTTTTGGTAAGCACATTAAAAAGCGTGGATTTCCCCACGTTCGGCAAACCGACAATTCCGATGGATAAAGACATAGAGAAAATATACCCCAACACTTATTTTTCTCCAAGCCCTACAAAAAATAAGTGTTGGGGATATAGCGGAAGTAACACTATTTTCAAACTTGAGATTAGCTCTCAAAATTTATCTGGAAACTATACATACCCATCCCGCATACCCCCTGCACCGGCACTCCTGCCTTCGGAATCCCTATGTCTATTTCCGTTTCTCCGGTTTGCGGCAAAATCTGCTGGAATTGGGCCGAGCGGACAAGGAGCGAGGCCGAGCAGTCATAAGTGCCGTTGGTTTTCATTATAAGTTTGGTCGGAATGCCGGCCTTTGCCCTCGAAACGCGCGGAGAGTAGCCGCCCTTGGCGTCTATAGTGATGTATTGGATTCCGTCTTTTATTGCGACATTATTCCCGGCAGGCGTTTTCTCTTCCCCGCCGATAAAAATAACACCGAGGGCCACCACTAGGCCGAGTGTAATGATAATGGAAACCGTTTTATTCATAATTGTTTTATATTATATATTAAATATCGGATTAATGATTCCCAATCCGGCCAAACCGGCGAGTAGGGCGAAAATACCCAGGCCCACCACGACCACTCCGGCGGATTTGAAGAAAAAGGGCGCGTGTTTGGAGTGAGCGAAGGAGGCCGAACCGAACGACAAAAGCGCCAGCATCGGCAGTGTGCCGAGAGCAAACGCGGACATAATCAGAAACCCCGACATGGGAGACCCGCTTCCGAGGGCCGCTACTTGCATTGACTGGGTAAATCCGCAGGGCAGGAAAAATGTGCCGAAGCCGACCAAGAGGGGCGCGAAGGTTTTGTGCTCTATTTTCCGGAAAAAATTAAAAATTCCGGCAGGCAAGGCCACTCTGTTTTTCGCAAATATCCCGAGCAGATTAAGCCCGAGCAGGAGCATTACCACGGACGCGATTATCCCTAAAATTGCCGAAAAGGTAAAATTGATGCCGATGGCATTGCCAACCGCTCCGAGAACTCCGCCCAGAAGGGCGAAACTGGCCAATCTCCCGAAATGAAAAAGCATAAATGTCTTCGTATCGCTCACATTATCTTCCGAAATTTTTGCCGAAAGCGAAAGGACCAGTCCCCCGACTACTGCCAGACAACTTGAAACCGAGGCAATCAGCCCGATAATAAAACCGGTTGTCGGCGTTATTGCCCCACCAATACCGAAATTGAGAATTCCCGATTTTTGCAGGATAAAAAAAATTATGAGAAAACCTAGTCCGATAGGAACAGCTTTCCAGATGGTATCGTCGGATTTATTTTCCTCCATTATTTTCTGAACTGAAAGAACGTAACCGTTTGGCTTGATTTTATCCGTAAGGGTCCGCGCCAACTCCGAAATATCCCTCCCGCTTTCGGTTTCAATTGAGACGGTTTCTTTTTTCAAGTCAACTTCCGCGCTTTTTATGAAGTCCTGCTCTTTCAAAATATCTTCTATCAGGATTTTACATGATGCGCAATGCGTACCGGTGACATGAAATGTGTATTTTTTAAGCATTGAGCAGACATTTTATCATGGAGAATTACACTCCGCAACCGGTTTCTACTTTGGGAAACCAAAGAGTATTTACCTCCCCCGACATTTTGTACATTTCCGGTTCAGACGCCCCTTGGGAAGCCATAATTTCCATTAACCCGAGCATTGCCATCCCGTGATTGCAGTCGGGAAAATAGGTGGAGTTTTTACAGCATGGACGATAAATGTTTTTTGCAACTTTTTCAACCAGATCTTGCTGTTCCCTGGTTAATGTTACAAATTGATGCATGCTGTAATGATCCATGGCATTTCCCTTGCCAAGCGTCCAGCCGCCGGTGGAAGCGAAGTTTCCCGCCTTCGCCAAGGCTTCGGCGGGCAAGCCCGCACCGCTATATGTCATCATTGGGCCGTTTTCAAGAATAGGATTTTTATTTCCCAGGCCGAGAGCCCAAAGCATATTGAGCATCATGCCGGAATTTTCAGAAGTTATTACGAGATTTCCGTTATCGCTGTCCGCGAGTAATTTCCTGTCCGCTTCGCTTAATCCGCCTCTTTGTTGGTAAAGATTTTCAAATCTTTCCATATCTATCACTCCGGCCTCCACCATTCTGGCTCCCAGATTTCCCCAATAGAGAGAGAATGTTTTTGGCGCATTGGGCGCCAGGCCCAAAAGAGCAATTATAACGGCGCCAGCGAAGAAGATAATGATATTTTTTATTTTATTTTTCATTTTTTTGATATTCTATTATTTTATTATTTAAGCCAGCTGCTTATCATTTGCGCAAACTGGTTGAGATAGATGTTAATTTTTGTTTGGAATTCACCTCCTCCCATCGCCAACTGATTGGTTTGTGCCAGATACAAGATGAAGATACCCATCAGAAGAAAGGTCGCGCCGGATATCAAATCAGCGATGGAAATATAAATCTTCTTTCCGCCAATTGAATAGGATAGGCCTTTGTTTGACTCCATAAGTTTTTGGGCAAAGTCATTTCGATCCAGAAGATATGCGATCAGGAAAAGCGGGGCAACCATCCCGAGAACATACGCCAAGGAATAAAGCCCTCCCCAGAAAATAGAGTTCGGCAATACCGACAAGGCGATAACCCCGGCCAGAACCGGAGCGCAACACATAGTCGCAAATCCGGAAAAAATGCCCAGCACAAAAACAGAACCGGCGCTTACAATTTTAAATTTTGGATGGACCGAAAACGGCATCGAAAAATGCCGTCCCAGCAAGATGGATGCGCCGAGAAGTGTAAGCAGTATTCCACCCCCGATGAATATCGGGTCGTGATATTGGCTCAGGAATTTCCCAAGTCCGGCCGCTCCGAGTCCCAAGGGTAGGAACACCGTCAAGATGCCCAGAAAAAACACAAAGGTCATCAGGAGAATCTTTCGTTTTTCCCTGAAAATTGACCCGAGATAGGATGGCAGGAGCACAGTAATGCAACATGGCGCGAATAATGCGGCCATTCCAGCGATAAAGGCTGTAATAAGAGAAGCGATAATTAATGTTTCCATATTACTTCAGTTCTTTTGCCTGCTTAATTAATTTGTCATTGGCTAGGGCCATATTCGGGTCATCCATTGTGAATCTTATCGTCCCCTCCTTGTCAATGATAAAATAAGTGTGGCCGGGCAAAGAACCGGGGTGCATGGATGAATTGAGATAGAGCACATCATATGCTTTGGATACTGAACGTGATGTGTCAAAAAGTATTTTTGACTTTCCAAGATTGGCTGATTTTGACACGATATCCAGCCATTGGCTCCGAGGATCTGTCACAATTGAGAAGGCAACTATGTTTTCGGTTTCAAACCTGCTGTCGTTGCCGAGTTCCGCCATCTGGCTCCAGCAGGCCGGATAGCACATTGACCCTTCGTTGAAGAAAAGAACAACATTTTTACCCAGATAATCGCTCAATTTAATCGTTTTCCCGTCAATGCTTTCAAGTTCAAAGTCGGGAGCTTTTTTACCGATTGCCTGCTTAAAAGAGATTTTTTCTTTTGCTTCCGGATTAACCGTACTTTCTACTCCGGATGATGCGCTTAATTCTCTGTCGTCCGATGATTTGCTCCACCACACCAAACCCGCAATGCCGATAATGACCACCAAGAATGAGATAATTGTTTTTTTGTTCATAAGTTTAGTTGATTAGAATAATAAAAAATCCTCTTCTGAAGGATTTAAGGGCGCAACTAAAAATTTTACGACAAAATAATTAGTTATGCCTCAACATATGAGAAAGACGGACTATTTTCCAATAGCGAGAGCCATTTAATTATCCTGTTTGGCGAGGTATATAATTTTTTATTATATAAATAATATTTCCAGCTGTAAAAATACTGTTTCTGGTTTAAAAAGTTGCGTCCGAAGAAATACAAAACAATTCCGAGAATTAAAAAAGAAAAAATAGAAAATGCGGAGAAAGTCACATTGGAGAATTGCCGCCAATTATTAATATGATTGAGCGTATTTTGGCATATTGAATAGCCGCTCCCGGTATAAGGGCAATTGGCCATCGGCGCTTCCGCTGAGTGATCAGCATGATTAAACTGCAGCAAGCCGAAGACCCCTATGCCGACAAAAGCAAAGAGTACGAAAAAGCCCAAGAATAATTTAGCAGCAGACAAGTTCATGCTTGTTATTTATTAATTTGTTTGTACAGCCAGATGCCGAGCAAAATCAGGTCAATTATCACTATGATAGCGACAACCACACCAAACCCTCCGCCCATCATTCCGCTATACCCATATCCATATCCCATCATATAATTATTATATCACATTTATAATAATTTCGACCTTTATTTTATTTTGCGTTATTAATAATGTTTTGAATAATTTGGTCAATTTCTTCGGGCCTCCCGCCCAAATCTGTCTCTGGAAAAAATTGAGGCAGAATAATCGGACGCATGCCGGAAATGAAAGTTTGCTTGCCCGCCGAAGCCAGGGCGGAGGCAGGTCCGTCTTTTACATACACATTTATCTTACAGGGCAGACAAAGTCCGAGTTTAATGTCTTTGTTCAGAAACTCATTGGCAAACTTGGCGTTGCAAAATTCAATAATTTTAAACGGTTCTCTTTCAAGTCCTTTCTCGCCCAAAGTTTTCTGCACATCATGGACATATAGAACCCGCATGCCGGCTTTGGCGATTTCTTCTTGCACGCTTTGAACAGCTTTATCAAATGATTTTGCTGTAATTGTAGTGTAATCAAATTCCATATCTTTTTGAATTGTTTACTTAATTATTTTAATAATTTATGACTACGCTTTTAATCGCAATGAATTCAGAACGACGCTGATACTGCTAAAGGCCATCGCGATAGCGGCAAAAATCGGATTCAGTAAAATTCCAAAGAACGGGAAAAGAACTCCGGCGGCAACGGGAATAAAGGCAATGTTGTAGAAGAAAGCCCAGAAAAGGTTCTGCTTGATTATCCTCATGGTGCGTTTTGAAATTTTTATTACCTCGGAAATAAGCATCAAGTCCCCTCTCATCAGAGTAATGTTGGCCGATTCCATGGCGATGTCCGTGCCTTCTCCCATGGCTATGCCGATATTGGCCTGGGTAAGCGCCGGAGCGTCATTTATTCCGTCACCGATCATTGCCACAATTTTCCCCTGTTCTTGAAGTTCGCGCACTTTCTCCGACTTCTTGTCGGGCAATACCTCACTCATCACATTGTCTATACCCGCCAAAGAGGCAATGGCCTTGGCGGTACGGTTGTTATCTCCGGTCAACATCCAGACCTCTATGTTGTTTTTTTTAAGGGCCTCCACCGCTTCTACTGATTCTTTTTTCAGAACATCCGCAACCGCCAGCGCGCCTTTTACTTTTCCGCCAACTGCGAGAATCATGACCGTTTTCCCTTCATTTTCAAGCCTGCTGATATCGGTTTCATATGGGGAAATATCAAGACCGATCTCTGTCACGAGAGTTCGGTTACCCAAGTATGCTTCAATTTTTTCGGACTGAACTTGCAAATACCCCTTTAACCCTTTTCCGGAAATCGCTTTAAAATCTTCCAGTTTATATAACGCGATTTTTTCTCTCGCCGCCTCGTCTAAAATAGTTCGGTCAAGCGGATGAGATGATTTTTGGTCTAAGCTCGCGGCATATTGCAATATCGCCTGGGCCAGAGGATGTTCGGATCGCTGTTCCAATGAAGCGGCCAAATTAAGAATTTCCACCTTGTGCTCACTACCAAAAGCAAGAATATCGGTTAATTGAGGTTTCCCTTCCGTCAAAGTGCCGGTTTTATCCAAAATAACCGCGTTGATCTTGTTGGCGATTTCCAGAGAAGCCGCGTCCTTGATCAAAATCCCCCTGGAAGCGGCGCTGCCGGACGAAACCATGATAGCCATCGGAGTCGCCAGCCCAAGCGCGCAGGGACAAGCAATTATCAGAACCGCCACGAAGTTGACCAGAGCAAAAGTAAAGGCGGGAGCGGGTCCTGCGAAAAACCAGACAACAAAAGTCAGAACGGCTACAACAAACACGGCCGGAACAAAATAAGAAGAGACCAGGTCGGCCAGACGCTGTATCGGCGCCTTGGAGCCCTGCGCTTCTTCCACCATTTTGATAATTTGCGAAAGCATCGTATCTTTTCCAATTTTGGTGGCTTGAAAAGTAAAAGCTCCGAATTTATTTATCGTGCTGCCGATGACGGGACTTCCGACTTTTTTATGAACCGGCATTGACTCCCCGGTAATCATTGATTCGTCAATTTCCGAATCGCCTTCGGTTATTTTCCCGTCAACCGGAATCCTCTCTCCCGGCCGGACGACTATTAAATCTCCCACCACAACTTCGGAAATCGGTATCTCGATTTCTTTTCCACCTCGTAGAATTTTCGCGGTCTTGGGCTGGAGCCCTATAAGCTTTTTGATGGCCTCCGAAGCCCTGCCTTTCATTAAAACTTCAAAATATTTTCCCAAAAGAATTAAGACGATAATTATTGCCGACGTGTCAAAGTAAATTGCCGGCATTATTCCGCCTTTGGCGAAAAAAGCGGGGAAAAAGGTCACGGCTACGCTGTAAAAATAGGCCGCCAAGGTGCCGATGGCAATCAAGGTATTCATGTCGGCAGTGCGGTATTTCACAACAAGCTTAAGTCCGCTATAGAATTGCCAGCCAACCCAAAATTGCACCGGGGTTGTCAGCAAAAGAAGCACCCAGTTGTTGTTCATAATCTTGGGGACAAAAGAAAACCACTCCGGGAAACTCCCCAGGAATATAAAGAACGAGAGAATCCCGCCGATAATCAATTTGCGCCTTAGTATTTTTATCTGTTTTTCTCTTTCAACTTTTTCTTTATCTAAAATTTCTTCCGCTTCGCCTTCTTCTCTAATCGGCTTATAACCCGCGTCAGAAATAACTTGAAAAATTTTATTGACATTCACAAGAGACGGGTCAAAAACCACCTTCGCCCGCAAATTTGAAAAATCAACATCCGTGTTTTTAACGCCCGGCAATTTTTTAAGCGCACCGTCAACAACCATGGCGCAATGGGGAGAATCCATGCCCAGCACCTTTATTGAAATCGTTTCAGTATTTTTGTCGTCGGCTATTTTTCCCTTTTTTGTCGGAGCAATATCGGTGTTTTTAGAAATGAGCTGATACCCCGCTCCATCCACCGCCTTTACGAGACCTGATTCGGAAATAACATTTTCATCAAATTCAATCAAAGCCGATTCGGAAGCAAAATTAGCCGAAGCCGAACGCACTCCGGCTGTCTTTGAAAGCACGCGTTCAATCGTCGCCACACAACTGGCGCAATGCATGCCTTGAATTTTATATGTTTCTTTTTTCATTTTTATAGCAAGTTCAGCAAGGACTTCCCTTGCTGGAATTATTTTCTTTTAAGCTTATAAACTTTTAATATTTCTTTGGTGGCTTCTCCGGTTTGGCCTTTCTTGATTTGATTTACCAGGCAGGTATTCAAATGGCTTTCCATTAAGGAATCCTCCATATTAGAGAGTCCCTGCTTCACGGCCGATGTTTGGGTAATAATATCAATGCAATACACTCCTTCATTAATCATTTTTTGCAGTCCGCGGACCTGGCCCTCAATAATCTTAAGCCGGCGGACCAGTTTTGATTTATTATCATGCATAAACAGAGCATATACCCCCAGGGGGTATATGTCAAGTGTGTGTAATTCATAAAAATAAAAAACAAGGTTTTTAAGGGGTTTTGAGCGCGACGGCGCGAGAATTTCAGGATTTTTTAAACTTCAAAAAATCCGTACCGGCAAAAATCTTGTTTTTTATTTTTATTGGATTACCCCCATTTCCTTTCCTACCTCGGAGAGTATTTGAAGCGCATGGTCAATTTGTTCTTTTGTATGCGCGGCGGAAATCTGAAAGCGGAGGCGCGCGGTGCCTTCGGGCACCACCGGAAACCAGAGCCCCACCACGAAAAGCCCTTTCTCCAAAAGTTTCTTGCTCATTTCCTGCGTTTTAGCGGCGTCGCCCAGCATCACCGGTACAATCGGGTGGATACCGTCCAATACCTCAAAACCCAATTTTTTCGCGCCGTCCCTGAAATACTTCGCGTTCTCTGAAACATTTTTCAAAAGTTCCGGCTTCTCTTTCAGCAGGTCCAGCGCCCGGATGGAGGCAATAACTACCGACGGGGGCACGGAATTGGAGAAAAGATAGGTGCGGGATTTCTGGCGCAGTAATTCTATGATTTCTTTTTTGCCTGAAATATATCCGCCGACCGCTCCGCCCAATGCCTTGCCGAAAGTGCCGGAAAGAACGTCTATTTTCCCCCGCAGGCCGAAGTGTTCCGGCGTGCCGGCCCCGGTTTTCCCCAATACTCCGATGGCATGCGCGTCATCCACGAATAAAAGCGCTTCGTATTTTTCCGCCAGTTCCTTCAGCTTCGGCAGTTCCGCCAAGTATCCTTCCATGGAAAACACCCCGTCGCTGACGATTATTTTAAAACGATACCCCTTGCCCCGGTCTTCTTCCAGCATTTTTTCCAAAGCGGCCAGGTCTCCGTGCGGGTAAATTCTTTTGGCCACGCTTTCCTTTTTGCACAGCTTGAAAGCGTCAATGATGCTGGCGTGGTTTAGCTCGTCGCTGTAAATTGCGTCAATGTGTTCCGCGCTGCCTAACGCCTCGTTGGTAATAGTGGCAAAAAAACCGAGGTTAGCCATGAAATTGGTGGAATATAAAATGGAATCCTCGGTTCCCAGGAATTCCGACAATTTTTTCTCCAAAACCTTGTGTATGCCTTCCGTGCCGGAAATAAAACGCACCGAGGAAAGGCCGAAGCCGTATTTGTCTATGGCATCCTTGGCGGTTCGGTTGATTTCCGGGTGGTTGGCCAGACCCAAATAATTATTGGCGGCGAACATTAGGACTTTCCTGCCGGTAATTTCCACTTCCGCCCCCTGCGCCCCATCGAGCTCCCTTTCCACCTTAAATTTCCCGGCGTTTTTGAGCATCTCTAGTTCTTTTTCTATATCGTCCGTAAGTTTTTTGGAATACATGGATTAATTATATCATTTTCCTGAAGAAAATGCGCTAAATGCTAAAACTTTCACTAAAATGTTACACTCTCTGCGATAGCAGAGTTTATAACAATGTGGTATATTTTATATATGAGTATTATATACGATATTTTAAAAGAGCTTAGCAATGTATCACTCAATTACAAAGGAAGCCGTGTAAACCTTTTGGGTTTGCCAAAATTTAACAAATATTCACCAAGTTCTCTGCGTGGCACCATGTCTCGTCTCAAAAAGGAAGGCTTTATAGAAGACTGTGACGGATTATTCATTACTCTAAAGGGTAGAAATTATATCAGAAGAAAAATTGATTCACTGAAGCAGTTTAACTTTAAGTTCAGCAAGGATGAACCAAAAAATCTCTTGGTGATGTTTGATGTGCCTGAGACCAAAAAAGCCGAAAGGGAGTGGCTCCGTTGGCATCTCAAAAAGTTTAATTATATTATGATGCAAAAAAGCGTCTGGGTCGGGCCATCTCCCCTACCAAAAGCATTCCTGGACTATGTAAAGAGTATCGGACTAAAAAATGATGTCAAAACCTTTAAGTTGGCAAAAGGATATGACCCAACGAAGAAAATACTCTAACGAGCCATTTGTTACATTTTCTGCGATAGCAAAGTTTATAACAATTTCGGTTTGATAATAATGTACAGCGATACTATTGTTTTAATTTCTTTTTTAAATTTTCTAGCATCACGTCCGTCATTTTCTCCAGGTCGTATTCATGTTTCCAACCCCACTCCGCCCGAGCAACACTGTCGTCAATTGACTTCGGCCAACTATCGGCAATCGGCTGATGAAAATCTGGCTTGTAACTTATTTGAAAACTCGGAATATGCTTTTTTATCGCCTCCGCGATCTCTTTCGGGGAAAAGCTGATTGCCGACAGATTATAGGACATGCCGGATTTTATTTTCTCTATTGGAGTTTCCATTAATTGCATAGTCGCGCGGATAGCGTCGTCCATATACATCATCGGAAGAAAGGTATTCTCGGAAAGGAAACTTGTGTATTTCCCCTCCCGAATCGCGCCATAAAAAATTTCCACCGCATAGTCCGTTGTCCCTCCGCCCGGCTCGGATTTCCAGCTGATTAAGCCCGGATAGCGCACGCTGCGCACATCCAAACTAAACTTATTCTTGTAATACTGGCACAAAAGTTCGCCGGCGTATTTAGTAATTCCATACATAGTGGTCGGCTCCATAATTGTTCTCTGTGGAGTATTTTCTCTCGGAGTCGTCGGGCCGAAAGCCGCGATGGAAGAAGGCCAAAAAATTTTAAGTTTCTCCTCCACCCCCAAATCCAATACCTGCCGCAAACTCCCTATATTCAAATTCCAGCAAAGTTTTGGGTCCTTTTCGCCAGTGGCCGAAAGCAGCGCCGCCAAGAGATATATCGTTGTTATTTTCTCTTTCCTGACCAAGGCCCGAGTGGCTTCCGCATCCATAACATCCAGTATGGCAAAGGGTCCGGTGCCGGCAAGCAGTGGGTTCTCCTCCCTGATGTCCGCGGCAAAAACATTCTCGTTGCCATATTTTGCCCGCAGGGCCAGTGTAAGCTCCACCCCTATTTGTCCGCACGCCCCAATGATTAGTATTCTCTCCATAAAATTATTATACTACGATTTTGATTTTATCTTACCATGACCACTTTAAAGTCGTCCGACGCTTCCTCCAGAACTTCAAAATCAAGATCGGCTGCCAGCTGGGCGCTCCCCTTATTACCTCTCTTCAAGGCAATCCAGAATTTTGCGTCGGGAAATTTACTTCGGTAAATCTCCATGGCAAACTGAGTGAAATTTCTCATTATCCCTTTTCCCCGGAAAGGGCGATAAGATCTCCAGGCCGCCGTCTGCCAATAATTCTCGTCGGAAAATAAGGGACTCGGACCAAACCACACCAGAGCGGCCAAGGCATCGCTCTGCTTATGAAAAAGGGCAAAAGGGGTTCGATTTTTTCTATACCAGTCCTCAAACGATCCCAGACCGAACCTTTCTTTGTCTCCGGTATACTTCTGTAGGTCAACATCACTTTCGTCCAAGGAAAGTTGCTTCAACTGCTCGACGTACTTTTTTTCCAGCCCGACAAAGACGCTGAACTCCTCCCCGTCTCTCCCAATCGCATCGGCCAGATGAATGGAGCTCCAAATGGGCAGTGGTAATGAAAACTCCGGCACATTGTTCTGGAATATGATTTTCATAAAATATCATTCAACGGTTACGCTTTTGGCTAAATTTCTCGGCCGGTCCACATCGCGATGCAACATGGCGGCTATATGATAGGCAAATAATTGCAGTGGAATGGTATTCAGCAACGGCTCCAGAAGTTCCATTGTCTTCGGAACATATATTATGTCATCCGACAGCTCTTTGGCCGATTTGTCGCTCTCGGTGGCAATAACGATTATTTCGCTTTTTCTGGCGCGCACTTCTTCCACATTACTCTTGATTTTTTCATATAATTGATTCTGAGTCATCACGACCAGAACAGGAAAATTCTTTGACAGCAAAGCATTGGCTCCGTGTTTCATTTCTCCGGCAGGATATGCTTCGCTATGGATATAACTAATTTCTTTTAATTTATGCGAACCCTCCAAAACAACCGGATAATTGACGCCCCGGCCGAGAAACAGAAAATTTTCATAATCCTTGTATTTTTTTGCCAGAATTTTTATATTATCGGAATTCTTTAAAATTTTATTTATCTTTTCCGGAATTTCCAGCAACTCCTGCAACATCCTCTGCCCCGTAGAAACGGTAGTGTGGTGTAATCTCCCGAATTGCAACGCGTACAAAAGCAAAATGGCGACCATGTTGGTGTAGGCCTTGGTTGAGGCCACCGCCAGTTCCGGCCCGGCGTGAATATAGGTCCCGGCGCCGGTCTCCCGGGCGATAGTGGAACCGACAACGTTGACAATACCGCGCACCACGCCCCCTTTTCTTTTTGCTTCCCGCAGCGCCATGATCGTGTCAATCGTTTCGCCGGACTGAGATACCGCAAATATCAAAGTATGCTCATCAACAATCGGATCCCGGTAACGAAATTCACTTGAAACATCTACTTCCGTCGGAATCCCAGACAACCTTTCAAAAGCATATCTGGCCGCCATGCAAGCGTAAAAAGCAGTGCCGCAGGCGATCAGAATAATGCGTTTTATTTTCTGCATTTCTTCCGGACTCATATTGAGCCCGCCGAGTTTAGCAGTGCCTTCCTTCATATCTATACGGCCCCTGATTGCGTCTTCAAAAACAGTCGGCTGGTCAAAAATTTCCTTGAGCATAAATGTCTCAAACCCTCCTTTTTGCGCTTTTTCCGTGTTCCAATCTATCTTGGTGATGCCTTTTGTGATTTGCTCGTCTTTCAGGTTAAAAATTTTCAAGTCCTTTCGGTTGATTACCGCCACTTCGCCATCGTCCAGATAAGTAACTTGTTTGGTATAAGGTATTATCGGAGTGACATCGGAAGCCAAATAATATTCATCTTTGCCGATACCGATGACCAGCGGGCTGCCAAGCCGAGCTGCCACTATTTCATCCGGATGGTCGGCATGCATGACCGCCAAGCCATATGTTCCTCGCACGGAGAGCAGGGCCTTTTTAACCGCTTGCGACAAGTCGCCCTTATAATTGAGAAAAATCCATTTGGCTAAAATTTCCGTATCGGTTTCCGATTCAAACGGCCCCTTTACTTTTTTTTTCAGTTCCCGATAGTTTTCTATAATTCCGTTATGAGCCAGAACCAATTTTCCTTCTCCGGCGATGTGGGGATGCGCGTTTTTTTCCGTAACTCCCCCGTGCGTGGCCCAGCGGGTGTGGGCAATGCCAATATTCCCGGGAAACTTGTGCCCGTCAATTTTTTTAACAAGCATATCAACTTTCCCGACCTCGCGAACTCTTTCAATTTTTCCGTCGTTTATTAAAGCGATTCCCGCGCTGTCGTAACCCCGATACTCCAAATCACGCAATCCCTTCAAAAGAATCGGCAAGGCCTGCTTTTTTCCGATATATCCGATAATGCCGCACATCTCTAGAATATAGCAAAATATGCTCCCATAAGCCAGAATATCATTCTCTTCCCCTATGTCTGACATATGGAAATTCCCATATGTCAGACATAGGGGAACTACTCATCCAAAATTTCAAAGTCAGCGCCAATTTCCGAACTTGGAACGGCCTTTTTCCGGCGTATAAAATAAACGCTACCGGCGCCGGCGCTTATTAAAACCACAGAAGCGATGGGAATAAAGAGGGGCGAATACGGGCTTGTGTCCTCCCCAGAGACACCGCTACCGAAAGCCCCGGCCGGCAAATACTCTTCCGGGGGTTGCCCGGATGAAGGTGTTAATTCGGATGTTGGACGTCCGGAATTCGGACGTCCAACATCCGAATTGTAAGTAACTTTAACTGGCTTAACGGAAAATGAATAATCAGACATCGCCTCGCCGACAGGACTCAATAATTTTAAAGTGCCTCGGTCGGCAACTGAAAAACCAGTAATCCTGGAAGAAATAATCATTTGTTTCTTGGGCGTCATGATGGTGTTGCGGGGGATGGTAAAACTTTTGGCACTACTGGTGATTTTCCAGTTTGAGATATCGGCATTGTAATTGCTGTTGTTGGTCAACTCTACAAAAAAATCTTTTTCATCTCCGGTTCTGGATATGGAAACGCCGGCCGGCACCACTTTGACCGTAATTTTTTGACTGGCGGCAGGAGTGTCAGCAAAAAAATTTGGATAATAATCCAGCACAACATCATAGTCGCCGGGATAAAAATAAGTGTGGGTAAATTTATCGGTGTTGATTATTTTAACTTCCCGGAAGTCACCGTCGCCGAAATTCCAGAAATACCTGCCGCGAAAGAGCTGCTTGCCCTGCATGACCTTGCCCTGAAACGCGAGCGGTATGCCTACGTACGCGATGTTACGCACCGAAATTTCCGTCTTGATTTTCGAAGAAACCGGCTTTGTGTCGGCGACGCTTGCTGGAGTGATCGTATCGGAAGAAAATTCGTCTTCCGTGGAATCGTTACTGTCGCCGTTGTTGCTGGAAGAAAGGTTCGCTGTATCTTTTGTGGGTTCTTGATTAGTTTGCCAGTCGCCCGATATTAAGGCCGCGGACTTACCTGTTGAGGGTACAGCCAAATCGGTGGTGCCATAGGATACTTTGTCTTTTGGTTCCAACGCAGCATCGCGAAGCTCTATAGAATCAGCATCATTATTCAACCATCCTGAAGAGGCGGCATTATATTCATATACAACAATTCCGTGAGCTGAGATTGATCCGAGCGGGGTCAGTGATTTAATATGATTAGCGGCATCTACCAAGGACCACCCGTCCAGAGGAATATCGGAATTTGTTGTGTTAAGTAATTCCACCCATTCCGTAGCCCCATAAGGAACAAACTCGTTTATTATCACCCCCGCCTGGACAAGATTGAATTTAAAAAAGAAAAGACCCAACACTAAAACTAAAATCAGTTTTTTGGACATAACTCGTGATTTTTTATATATTTATATGCTACAATAATATCATGAGTGAAAATGATAATAAAATAGATTTTCTGGCAATTGGGGATATCGTCGCAGACGAGTTCATCCGGTTGAAAGACGCGCATGTGCATTGCAAAGTAGACACGGACGCCTGCGAGTTGTGCGTCCGCTTCGGAGACAAAGTGCCTTATGAAATGACCGAGCTCGTACCGGCTGTCGGCAACGGTCCGAACGCCGCCGTCTCCGCCGCTCGACTCGGGCTTCACTCTGCTTTAGTTACCCACATCGGAGAAGATGGACTTGGCAGGGCATGCCTTGACAGCCTGAAGAATGACAAGGTAATAACAGATTATGTTTCAATAGAAAAAAACCAAAACACCAATCACCATTATGTGCTCTGGTATGACATTGACCGCACTATTTTAATTAAACATGCAAAATTTGATTATAAATTTCCACAACTAGGAGGCATATCTTGGGTTTATCTGAGCTCGCTGGCTGAAAACTCGCTCCCATATCACGAAGAAATATTAAAATATTTAAAAAATCACCCTGATACCAAGCTCGCCTTTCAGCCGGGAACTTTCCAGATAAAATTCGGAGCCGAAAAACTGAAAGACATTTATGCCAGAACGGACATATTTTTTTCCAATAAAGAAGAAGCGGAAATTATTTCGGGAATCAAAAGCGGGGATATTTTGGAATTGTCGGAAGGAATCCGAGCTTTAGGTCCCAAGATTGTTGTGCTCTCCGACGGACCGAAGGGAGCTTATTTGTATTTAAATGACGAACTTTGGCATATTCTAATATATCCTGACATCGCCCCTCCACTTGAACGTACTGGAGCCGGAGACGCTTTTTCTTCAACAATGACCGCCGCGCTCGCTTTGGGATTGTCTCCGCTTGAAGCTTTCACCTGGGGTCCAATCAACTCCATGTCCGTCGTGCAACAAATCGGCGCGCAAAAAGGCCTGCTCTCCCGCGAAAAACTGGAAGAATATCTCAAAAACGCCCCGGCAGAGTATAAAGCAAGAAAAATTTAGAAAAGAGTTTTTAGAATGCCTTGCGCAGGCCGACGGGCCGAGCAGAGCAAATTTTCAGCAGAAAATTATGTGTGCATTATAAAAATTGCTTTTCTAAATTTTTCTTTTCAGTACTTTCTTCACCGCCTCTTTAATAGAATCTTTACCCATACCATAATGCTCTATGAGTTCGTCCGGAGTGCCGGACTGGCCGAATTTGTCCTGTATCCCCAGAAATTCAATCGGTACCGGAAAATTTTGCGAGAGCGTTTCCGCCACCGCGGAACCCATTCCTCCGGCTACCTGGTGTTCTTCAAGAGTGACTATCGCCTTGGTTTCTTTAGCGAGAGCAACAACAGCATTTTTATCTATTGGCTTTATTGAAGATAGATTCATTACTTTCGTTTTTATGCCTTCCAATTCCAATTCTTTTGCCGCCAAAAGCGCCCGGTGCATCAGCCCGCCGGTAACGATTATTCCCGCTTGCGCAATCCCGACATCGGGTATCCAAAAAATCTCGGCTTTATTTATATTAAAAGGAGTTTCTTCGGTGGTTATTACCGGAGTTTTCTCGCGAACCAAGCGCAAATATGCCGGTTTACCTGTTTTTACCAGCGCTAATGTCGCTTTCTTGGCTTCTATCGCATCGCAGGGAGAAATGACATCCATGTTCGGCATCACCCGCATGAGAGCAATGTCTTCCAGGGCTTGGTGTGTTCCCCCGTCAGGGCCGACAGAAACTCCCGAATGCGAGCCCACGATTTTCACAGGCCGGTCGTTGTATGTTATCGTCGTTCTTATTTGCTCCCAGTTGCGCCCGGGAGAAAACATGGCGTAAGAAGAGCAGAAAGGAATTTTTCCCATAGCTGCCATTCCGGAGGCAATGGTTGCCAAATTTTGTTCGGCAACCCCAACCTGCACGAATCTCTCCGGAAATTTATCGGCAAATAAATTCATTTGGGTACTTTCCGTCAAATCCGCGCAAAGCCCCACCACATTGTTATCCGTCTCGCCTGCTTGAAGCAACCCTTGCCCGAAACCTTTACGGATAGGGATCTGCTCAACATCGGAGTTAAAAATTTTCGGATTTAATTTTAATTTAGGATTAAGCATAACTTTACAAACTTTATAATTTTATGAACTTTCTACTCACTGATGCTCGCTTTTAATTTTGCCGCCCAGCGTCCTTAATTCTTTCAGCGCCATTTCCGCCTCCTTTTTGCTTGGCGGTTTGCCGTGCCAATGATAATCGCGTTCAAACTCTTTCACTTCTTTGCCGGGTATCGTGTGCGCGATAATGACCGTCGGTTTTTCATAAATCGTTTGCGCTTCTTCTATTACTTCATTCAACATTCTAAAATCATGTCCGGAAACTTCTATTACATGCCAGTTAAAAGATTTCCATTTACTATGAAGCGGTTCAAGCGGCATCACATCTTCGGTAAATCCTTCAATTTGAATATTATTTCGGTCAACAATCGCGATTAAATTTCGCAATTTATTTTTTCCCGCAAGCATTACCGCTTCCCAGGAATTTCCTTCGTCAAGCTCTCCGTCCGACATAAAACAATAAATAAATCTATCTCGGTCTTTCTTATCCATTCGGTCCGCCAAAGCCATCCCAATTGCTTGGGAAAGCCCCAAACCGAGAGGCCCGGATGAGGTCTCCACATAGGGCAGATATTCGCGGTGCGGATGCCCCTGTAGCCGGGTACCGAATTTGCGCAAGGTCTTCAATTCTTCCAGGGGAAAATACCCTGCGTGCGCCATGGTTGCGTATAAGACCGGGCAGATGTGCCCGTTGGAAAGGACCAACCGGTCGCGCTCTTCCCAAGCCGGATCGCTGGGATTGTGTTTTAAAACATGAAAATAAAAAAGGGTAAAAATATCTGCCATCCCGAGCGGTCCGGCGGTGTGTCCGCTCCCCGCTTCCACCAGCATTTCAATAATACTCTGACGTATATCATTTGCTTTCTTTGTCAGTTCTTTTATTTTTTCTTCAGTCAAAAACATGCTTTCTATTATACCAACAAACGAGGGCTATGGCCAAATTTATTTGGATAATGTCCGAGTGCCGTTGGTATATTGTAATCAATATACCAAACTTTGGAAAGTTTGGAGCGCGCCGATAGGGTCCGGGCTTTTCCAGATGGTCGAGCCGATAGAGAGTCGGTCGGCTCCGGCTTCCAGTATGGTTGAGACATTGTCCAAACTAATGCCGATATCCACCGATATAACAATTCCGGGCAATTCTTTTTTAAGAAATTTTATATTTTGAAGCGCCTTATCTGAAAATGTTTCGCCCTGATGGCCAATTTTGTCAGACCCCATACAGTGCAAAAAATCAACTTTATGAGACAACCTAGAAATGACCGCTAAATTGTCACTTGGCTTGAAAGCCAAACCTATTTCCACATTGTCCCGTATATATATATCCAGACCTTCCAAAAAGTGTTCAAAATCTTCAATATTCTTTTGCGCACCCAAGTGAAAAATCATCCTCTTCGGCCCCAGTTTCATATAAAGTTCAAAATTTTCCACAGCATCCGCCACCATCAAATCAAACTCAAAATCAAATTTTTCCCAATACGGTAATCCTTCTTCTTCGTCAATAATCTTGAGAAAATCCCCGTCATTAAATCCTCCGGAAGCAAAAGGCCAGGTCCGGCTTTCGGTAAAAATGCCGTCGCAAAAGTCCAATTGCACGCAATTTACCCGCTCGCACAGGACCGCCAGTTTGTTTTTTATCTCCTTAAAATCCTTTTCCAAAATTGCGGGAATTATTTCAGCCATATATGAGTCGTTAATCTATTTTTATCGCGTCAATTTTCGCCAAGCGGCGAATGTGCCTTTCGTCCCTGTTGAAAGGCGTGTTGAGCCAGAGATTTACGGTTTCCATCATGCTCTCCTCGGTAAAATATCTGGCGCCCAAAGAAAGGACGTTCGCGTTATTATGTTCCCTGGACCGGACAATTATATTGGACTCATCGTCCACAATGGGCTTCGCATTGCCATAATCAACAACGGCTCTAACATGAGGAAACCTGTTGGCAGTGATAGCCTCTCCTTCTCCCGTGCCTCCTAAAATAATGCCCTTCACTTTGTCGGGATTTTTGGAAACCTCATGCGCGACAGGAACAACAAAATCCGGATAATCATCTTCCTCGTTGTATTCAAAAGCGCCCTTGTCCACGACTTCATACCCTTGAAGCTTCAGGAAGGAAACAAGTTTTTCTTTGAGCACATATCCCGCATGGTCCGTGCCAATACAGATTTTTCCGCCAAGGGCGGACCCGCCTCTGGCGGGCAGTTCTCCTGTATTCATAAAAGTATTATATCATTTATGCATTTCTCTGTGCAATTCCGAAAACAAGGCCACGGTTTTGCCGAAATCTTTTTCGTTAACTATGAAAATGAGTTCAGTAGGCGTAGATACCAGTTCTTCCAGGTTTATACGGGCGCGGGCGGTTACCGAAAGGAGCGAGAAAAAAACATTCGGGGTGCCGAAAACCTCCGGACCGAACGAAACCCCGACCGCCGCCAGATTGTGGTTGATAATTTTCGGCTTCATTTTGAAGTGTGTTAATACTTTATTCTCCATATTGGATGAACAGATGATGTCAATTTCTTTCGTTCCGATGGTAATCGTGAAAAAATCATCCTGCGAGACGGATATATTTTTGTGTAACAATTCAAGTTCTTTAATGAATTTATCGCTATTTCCGTAAGCTATTTCTGAGAGAGGAAGCTTGGTGGTTATGTTTTTTATTGCCACATTGTGTATCAATGGTTTTTCTTTTTTGAATTCTTTGCGCAGGCGCGACAGTGAAACCACAAGGCTCGCAATGGTAGTCTCTTTTTTGGCAAGAGATTCAACTCTGGGGCGGATATGGTACGCATAACTGCTCATGTTCATGTAACCGTTCGTAAGCGCTGTGTAGGCCTCCAAATCCCCCATTATTATATCGCGTGTTATGGACTGTATTTTTATCATTATTGAATTCTAACAGATTTAACAAAAAGTTACAAAATCAAGGTAAATGTGAGAAAACTTAATATCACCCCAAAAAGAAGATAAAATTGAGTTAATATGAGAAAAAAAACAAATAACTTATTAGACGCTATCGGAAACACCCCCTTGGTAAGAGTCCCCTTCAATACTCCCGCTAAGATTTTTGCCAAATTGGAATACCTGAATCCCGCAGGCAGCATCAAGGACCGTTCCGCTCTATTTATGATAGAAGAAGCGGAAAAAAAGGGCTTGCTCAAATCCGGAGGAACTATTATTGAATCATCCTCGGGTAATCAGGGGGTTGCTTGCGCAATGATTGGGGCAATGAAGGGATACAAAGTCATTATTACCGCTTCGCCCGCCATGAGCGAGGAAAAAATAAAAACAATCAAGGCCTATGGCGCAAAAGTCATTATGTGCCCGGCTGTGCCCATCCATGACCCGAAGAGCCGCCATAGCGTAGCAGAAAAACTTTTAGAAAAAACACGAAATTCCTTTATGCCCAACCAGTATTTCAACCTCTCTAACCCCAAAGCCCATTACAATTCCCTGGGCCCGGAAATATGGCGCCAAACAAAAGGAAAAATCACTCATTTTTTCGCGGCGGCCGGGACAGGAGGCACTATCAGCGGCGCGGGAAAATTTCTGAAAGAAAAAAATCCGAAAATCAAAATTATGGCGGTTGATATTGACACTTCCTTCCATTCCACAAACGGACATCCAAAACCTTACAAAATGGAAGGGATAGGAATCGATTTTGAGACCCCCTGCCTCAACGAATCCGTAATTGATAGATTTTTCCCGGTTTCGGACAAACATGGTCTCGGAATGTTAAAGACAATGGCAAAAAAGGGTTTCTTGATCGGCACAGGCAGCGGCGCAGTGTCTTATGTGGTCCAAAATTATTTAAATAAACTAAAAAAAGGAGATGTGGTAGTGATGCTCTTCGGCGACTCCGGCCGCGCTTATTTGTCCAAGAATTATTACTAAAATATTTTATCGGCTTATTTTATCGTATTCCCTGTCTTGATGACGTGGTCCACCAGAGTGTAAGTGTATCCCATTTCGTTATCATACCAGCCCATGACTTTTACCAGGTTGCCTCCGACCACGCGGGTCATTTTCAGGTCGGCAATGCAGCCGTAGCGGCTACCCAAAATATCGCTTGATACCAGCGGCTCTTCGGTGGCGGTAAAAAGGTTCGTCCAGCGCGGGTCTGCCGCGGCTTTTTTCAAAATGGCGTTTATCTCTTCAACGGTTGTCGCGCGCTTCGCAATGAGCGTAATATCAACGATTGACCCGGCCAGAACAGGCACGCGGATGGAAATCCCGTCAAAAAGCCCCTCCAGCTCCGGGAAGGCCTTGGTCACGGCGATAGCCGCTCCGGTTGAACTCGGAACAATATTGGCCGCGGCCGCTCGGCCCTCGCGCAAGTCCTTCTTGGAAGGCCCATCCACCAACGCCTGGGAAGCGGTGTATCCGTGCACGGTATTGAGAATCGCCTTTTCAATGCCGACCGCTTCGTGTAAAATCGCAATCAAAGGCGAAGCGGCGTTAGTCGTGCAGGATGCGTTGGAAGTGATATCGCAAGTGCCGAATTTTTCTTCATTAATTCCCATTAAAACAGTTTCGCCTTTCACCCCTTGCCCGTCCGAAGCCGAGGCGGAGGAGGGTTTGGCCGGAGCTGTAATTACCACTTTCTTGGCGCCCGCATCTAGATGCGCTTTTGCTTTGTCAAAAGTCGTGAAGAGTCCGGTGGACTCCACTACTACGTCAATGTTTAAGTCCTTCCACGGAAGTAGGGTTGGGTCTTTTTGCGCCAGAACTTTTACGGTCTTCCCGTCAATTACCAAACTATCCCCTTCAACTTTTATATCATGATTCCACTTTCGATAAACCGTGTCGTATTTGAGAAGGTAGGCCATATTCTCCAAGCTGCCTAAGTCATTGACCGCCACTATTTCAATCTCCGGCTCGTCCTTCGAAGCCTTGGCGAAGTAGGACCGCTCCCAAGCAATTTTTAAAAAAGCTCTGCCAATCCTGCCAAAACCGTTAATGCCCACGCGTATTGTTTTCATGATTATAAATTATAAAATTAACCCCAACGACCTATTTTCCTTTCCGATTCACCATATAATAAAACTTTATTGTTTAATTTCTTTTTCATTGGAATTTTCTCAAAAAGCAAATCTAACACTTTTAACTTATTCATCACAAATAAAACTTCTTTATAGTGGTTGGAACCGCTATTTCTCATTTCCAGTTCGCCGAGATTATTACCTTTATATTTAAATAAAACTTTTTGTTCTGAAGTTTCTTTTTTACTTCTTGCTTTAGAGTTGGTAATCACTAAATTATCGGCAAAAGCACTAATGACATCTTTGTAAGTAAAAACATGAAAAATGTTATCATGTTTAACTGCCAAATAATTAACCTCTCCTCCGTTAAATATGGATTTTCCTAAAAATGTTCTAACGCGTCTTTTTTCCTGAAATTTTTCAAGAAGTTCTTTCATTAAAAATCTCAATTTTTCTTTATAGAATTTTTTATTTTTCTGATAATCTTTAAAATTTTCAGGATAAAGCTCTATGCATTTAATTAATATCTGGCCTATGCCATTCATTGATTGAAAGGCGTCATCTGTCTCAAATCTGCTTTTGTGATATAAAAATATTTGCCATCTCTTACTTCCGCTTTTAACCGAGTAAGAATCTCCAGACAAATCAATAACATCTTTTTTTGCTTGTGGATCGTTCTTATAATCATTTTTTAAACCTAAAGACAGGGCGAATTCCAGGGCATCTTTGTGCCCTTCTGTTCTAACAAATCTTGCCTTTTCAGTTGTCATTGCTTTTCTTTTTTTCATAGTTTCACAATCAAAACCTCGTGAGATTTTTTAACATGACTCATGTTGCCATTTTTTCTGTTTAATCCAATTCTCGTCTCACCCTGACCCATAGTATATTGCCAAGAAACATTAATAAACAAGAAATCTTTGTACCACTCCCTGATGGTTGAACAGTCATTGTAAGACAATATAAACCGCCCCTTATGTTTTAGCAATAAATCCCTCAACTTTTCATGGTCAAAATTATTATGATGAACTGGAAAATTTCTCTGTGGATATATACCCTTAAACATCTTACTATCGCCTTCTAAAAAATATGGTGGATCGCAATATAAAAAATCATTTTCAAATTTCGGAATAACATTTTCAAACGTATCACAACGAACATCCAGATTGGAAACTTTAAAATTTTTGACTTTTTCCAACATCGAGACATATTTTTTATCTTGCATATAAACGGAAGACGGCCAACTTAAGAATCCTGGGCCATAAGAAGTGTTATGGTTAAAATAATAATGGGCAGCCAAATCTAAGTCACTCAGCTCTTTTTCTTTTTCCCAGTATTTTTTAAGTTCATCTTTTATTTTCTTAAAAGTTTTTGCATCTGGTTTTAAATTACTTAATTTTTTATAAAGTGCTTTAGGGTTTTTTAATTGCACTTGCCAATATTTTACCAATATATCAAAAATATCATATCCAATAACTGGTAATCCTAATTCTTTAGCGATGGCAACTTCAACCGAACCCCCTCCGATGAATGGAGAAATCACCCGCTGGACATCTTCCGGTATTAACTCAATTATCAAACCAGTGGCAAGGCTCTTGCCCCCAGCATATCTAATGGGAGCTCCTAAATAGCGCTTGTATTTATTTTTACCGGTCGGACTTTTCAGTCCATTTAGAAATAAATTTTTCCTCTCAGTAAAAGAATCTGCCGACGGGAAGAGTCTTTTTATTGAATTGGAAAGATTTTTTTTCTTTGGAAAATATATATCGGGAAGTGTACTTATCAAATCCATACTTTTCCATTATACCAATAATAAGGAAAAAGTGTATAATCTGAAAAATGGAAGAAAACAAGCCACAATTCATCCACCTCCATACCCATTCCCACTATTCCCTCCTAGACGGGCTTTCCAAGCTTGAGGATTTAATAGATTCGGCAAAAAAACACAAAATGTCCGCCATGGCCCTGACCGACCACGGCAACATGTATGGCATTATTGAATTTTACAAGTTGGCAAAAAAAGCCGGCATCAAGCCGATCATTGGAGTGGAAGCGTACATGACGGCCGGTTCGCGCCTGGACAGAAGCGCCGAGGCAGGAGGCACCAAGCGCTATTACCATTTGACCCTGCTGGCTAAAAATCTGGAAGGATATAAAAACCTGATCAAATTGGTTACCATCGCCAACCTTGAAGGATATTATTACAAGCCGAGGATGGACAAAGAGATACTCCGCAAATATTCCGGCGGAATCATCGCCCTTTCCGGATGCCTGGGCGGAGAACTGTCGCAAACGATTGTCAAAGAGGATATGAAAAAAGCCGATGAGCTTATCTTGGAGTACCAGGACATTTTCGGCAAAGAAAATTATTTTATAGAAATCCAACATCACCCGTTGGTGGAAAATGACCAAAAGGTGCGCAGCGCCCTGGTAACGCTCGCCAAAAAGCACGGCATACCGATAGTCGCAACCCAGGACTCGCATTACCCCTGTAGCGAGGACCATGAGGCGCACCGTACCCTGTTGCAGATCAACACCCAGGGTGACGCCAGAGAAGGGGCCAAATTTGAATTCTCCGACGACGATTTTTCATTTATCAGTACCGAACAAGCGTTCCAGATGTTCAAGGATATTCCGGAAGCGGTGGAAAACACGAAAAAAGTCGCCGATATGTGTAATCTGGAACTTCAGCTCGGAAGCTGGGTTTTCCCGGATTTTAAAATTGAAATCGATAAAACTTACGCGGAGAAATTGCGTGAACTTACCTATGCCGGATTTAAACAACTAGGACTGAAAGAAACGCCGGAGATAAAGGAACGGGTAGAATATGAATTAAAGATTATCTCCGACAAGGGTTATGAACCGTATTTCCTGGTGGTGGGAGATTTATTGCGTCACGCAAAAGAAAACGGAATATTGACTACTATCCGGGGATCGGTTGCGGGCTCCATGGTCACGTATCTTCTCGGAATTACCAATGTGGACCCGATAGAATACAAACTGCCCTTTGAAAGGTTCTTGCACTCGCGCCGGCCTTCGGCTCCTGATATAGACATGGACTTCGCGGACAACCGCCGGGATGAGATGATTGAATATGTAAAGAAAAAATACGGCGAAGATAAGGTAGCGCAAATCGGAACTTTCGGCACCATGATGGCACGGGGCTCGGTACGTGATGTTGCCAGGGCTTTGGGCTATGAGTACTCTGTCGCCGACCGAATCTCTAAAATGATTCCCCTAGGCGCGCAGGGTATGCCAATGACCATAGACCACGCCATAGAAATAGTGCCGGAACTGAAAGAGGCATATAAAAAAGAAAAAGACACAAAGAAAATAATTGACTTGGCCAAGAAACTGGAAGGGTGTGTCCGGCACATCTCCGTACATGCGGCCGGAGTTGTCATCGCCCCCCGACCGCTCACGGAATACACTCCGCTGCAATATGACCCGAAGGGCGAAGGAAAAATAATCACCCAGTATGACATGTACAGCATAGAAGAAGCGGGTCTTTTGAAATTTGATTTTCTGGGAATTCGCAACCTGGCAATCCTGGCGGATGCGGTCAGTTTGGTAAAAAGATTTTACGACATAAACATTGACATAGAAAAAATTCCGCTGGATGACAAAAAAACTTTTGAACTGCTGGCCAAGGGTCAGACAGAAGGACTTTTTCAGTTAAATGGTTCCGGGATGACCAGATACCTGAAAGAACTGAAGCCCACTTCCATCCACGACATTAACGCCATGGTCGCCCTATATCGCCCCGGCCCGATGGAATCAATCCCGGAATATATCAAGCGCAAACACAATCCCGGTCTGGTTAAATACCTGGACCCGCGAATGAAAAAGTTCCTGGGTGAATCATACGGGCTGATAGTTTACCAAGATGATCTTCTGTTCTGCGCGCTGGAACTGGCCGGCTACAACTGGGAAGAAGTGGACAGATTCCGCTATGCGGTCGGCAAAAAAATACCGAAGGAAATGGCGGCGCAATATGAAAAATTCACCAAAGGCATCGTCGCCAATGGGCAAACCCAGGAATTTGCCGACAAACTTTGGAAGCTTTTTGAACCGTTTCAGGCCTATGGTTTCAATAAGGCCCACGCCGCTTCCTACGGTAAGGTTGCCTACCAGACGGCCTATATGAAAGCGCACTATCCGGTGGAATACATGGCCTCAATCCTGACGGCCGAGAGCGGCGATGTGGAAAAAATTGCCGAGATAATAGAAGAGTGCAAGAATATGAAAATTCCGGTGCTGCCGCCTAATATTAACGAAAGCTTTGGCGGGTTTACCTGTCTGTCGTCCAAGCAAGGGATAAAAGTGGATAACGAGAACCGGAGCGAAAAAATAAGATTCGGGCTTTATACCATAAAAAACTTGGGAACCGACATTGCGGACGCGATTATCACCGAAAGAAAATTAAACCCTGCCCGCCCTCAAGAAAGTTCGGGAGCAAGCGGGGGTAAATTCAAATCGGTCTCCGATTTCCTGGACCGCATTAAGCACAAGAACCTGAACAAAAAATCAATGGAGGCGCTGATTAAATCCGGCTGTATGGACGAATGGGCCGACCGCGGGGTATTGCTCGCCAATTTGGAGAGCATGCTGGAATACAATCACCAGAACTCCAAACAGAATGAGAATCAAATTTCCCTTTTCGGCGGAACATCCGCCGTCAAGGCTCCGGAATTCAAAATGCAGCCGGCCCAGGAAGCAACCCAGGCGGAAAAATTACTTTGGGAAAAAGAACTTTTGGGTCTCTATATTTCCGGCCATCCGCTTGACCGCCTGCGGGATAAATTGGAAAAGCGGGACATAAACATCAAAAAGATAAAAAAGGATATGGAGAACGGTATGCCGGTCACGATTGCCGGAATAATAGAAACCGTCCGGCCGGTAATCACTAAAAATAACGACCGCATGGCCTTCCTGAAAATTTCGGACCTGACCGACACGATAGAAGCCGTCGCTTTCCCTTCCATCTTTAAAGCATCCATTGATATATTGGTCCCCGAAAAATGCATCGCCTTCTCCGGCAAGGTCTCCAACCGCGGCGGCGAAAAAAGCATCGTCATTGAAGCAGTAAAAGAAATCTAAGACACTGAGGTCTTGCCTCAGTGATTATAATTTATCCATTCCAGTATTTCTTCCTTAAACTTTTTCTGGCTCAGAAAATAATCAGGGAAGGCCTTTTTATTTAAAATAATACTTTGAGGTCTCTTATCTTTGTTTACATAATCTAAATAACTTGAATATTCATATGTATTCAAAAATTCCAAAGTTTTTTGAATATTTTTAATTCCTTTTTCTTTCCAATTTTTATCTATCAATTTTACTGGGTTCAAATGTATGTACGAGAAAAGATATTTAAGAAATCTGTCACTACTAGCGTGTTGAGACTTAAATTTACCCTCAAATAAGCTGCCGCTCCTTTTATATTTTTGATTGTAATACATCACATACCCGGTACATACTTTTTGCATAAACTTACTGACACTTCTTTCCTTTGTTGGAGTGATTAGTATATGAAAGTGATTCGGCATTAAAGCATAAGCGCCAATCGCAACAAGTGGGTCACGATGGTCATGAAAAATAAATACATCGTGAATCTGATCCCTTAATTGTTTGTTATTTTTTTCATTTAAGACATATAACAATTTTATAAAGTGCAAATAGTCCTCTTTATCGTGAAATATTTTTTGCTTACTATTTCCGCGATTATAGATATGATAATATTCACCACACACAAAAGAGACTTTACGAATAGACATGCCATTATCATAACAAGTTTCCATCCCTGAGGCAAGACCTCAGAGATATAAGGCTTTAGCCGTAGAAGTCTTCCGGTTTTATGCCACATCGAGCCATAGCTTCGCTTGCCTGCTGAAGTAATGGGTTGAGTTTGTTCCAAATTTCAATTCCCATAATTTCAAAATTTATTTCCTTATCTACACGGTCAACAAGTTCACGGGCTTTTGGATTCTCTAAGAGACAAAGATCTCTGAAAAGTCCACGCAATTTGTCATAGGGCTCTTTGCGCTTTAATACTTCCTGAATTTGATTTACCAAACTAGAATTTTCTTCAAGAAATTTTCTCCATTTTTCTCCGTGTTTTTCAGCTCTTTTAAGATATACATCAACGATACAAGCATCGGGTTTTGATTTTTCAAGTTCTATCGCTTAGAAAAGAAGGTAAAAATTATTGCCAAATTCTTTATAGTTTCCTTCTGTAGTTGGCTTCGAGGACAAACCTACTTTCCGCGCAATATCCAGCATTTCTTGGTAAATCCTTTCTCCAGCTATCAACTCCGGGTCTTTTGGTTGTGGTGACCTATCTATCATATATTTATCATAACATGTTAATTATAAAGAGACATTGCCTTTTCCTTCCCTTCGGCGAATATCATCTCCACCGCTTCGACTACTTTTTTGGAAAGTTTTTTGATTGTTTCCATTTCGGACTTTTTGTATTCGCCGAGGAGAAAATTAAGCACCGCTTTCTCCCCTTTCGGCTTACGTATCTTCCCGGATGGGGTCGTGGAAGAAATACCCACCCGGATGCGCAGGAATTCCTGGCTTTTCAGGGCCTTGATGACGGAGTTAAGCCCGTTATGCCCGCCGGAAGAGCGGTTAAAGGAAATTTTTATTTTGCCGAGCGATAGGTCAATATCGTCGTGAATTACCACCAGGTCTTTCAGGTCTTTCTTGCTTTTTACCAAGGGCGCAACCGCGCGCCCGGAATTATTCATAAATGTATCCGGAGTAATAAACTTAATTTTGCCGTCACCCAACTTTTTTTCAATCAGGTGCGCTAAAATTCTCCCGGTATTGTGCCTTGAGTTTTCGTATTTCTCTCCCGGATTTCCCAAACCGACAACTAATTTCATATTCTCACTATAAAACAAACTCTCGTATGATGTCAAGGATTTTTTATGGTATATTAAAACACATGGAACCGATAGAATCTCAGGAAAAAACGCGAGAAAAAACCACCGCGCAGTCGTTTTGGGAACTGGTGCGCTTCGCGCTTATCGCCCTGATTATCGTCATTCCCATACGCCTTTTTATCGCCGAGCCGTTCGTCGTCTCGGGGAATTCCATGGTGCCGACATTTGAAAACGGGGATTACCTGATTGTTGATAAAATATCCTATGAGCTGGGCAACATCAAGAGAAACGATGTGGCGGTCTTCCGGTATCCCAACGACCCGACAAAATTCTTTGTCAAAAGAATTATCGGCCTGCCCAACGAAACGGTGGACATAAAAGGAAGCGAAGTGACCATTACCAACAGAGAGAGCGAGGAAAGCTTCACGCTGGATCAGCCTTTCGTGAAAAATTTCGCCAACAATAATACGCATCTTGAATTAAAAGACGATGAATATTTTGTAATGGGTGACAACAGAAGCGCCAGTTCCGATTCAAGATATTGGGGAGCGGTAAAAAGAAATTTTCTTCAAGGAAAAGCATTTCTACGCCTGTTGCCGGTAAACCAGATAGATTTCTGGCCGGGCAGTTATAAGCCGAACAATAAATAAAATTGATGAAAAAAGCGCATACCGGTAAAAATAAAATAACAGAAGTATCGTCCCCGAAAGGAATGAGAGACCTGATGAACGAAGAGTACTACTCGTTTCAGGGATTTTTTGAAAAGGCGCAGGAGGTGGCCGTTTATTACGGATTCAAGCCGATTGAGACCCCGATGCTGGAACACCAGGAGCTCATTGAGGGAGGTGTGGGCGCCGGCACCGACATCGTGGACAAGGAAATCTATACGCTTAAGACCAAGGGCGGAGACCACTTAGCGCTTCGGCCCGAGCATACCGCCCCCCTGATGCGCGCCTATGTAGAACACGGAATGCAGACAATGCCCCAGCCGGTAATGTTTTATCAATATGGCCCGGTCTTCCGGCACGACAAACCTCAGCGCGGGCGCTACCGGCAATTTTGGCAGTTTGACCTGGACTGCCTGGGCAACGACAAAAGCATTATGGACGCGCTGGTTATCAAGGCAAGCATGAGCATTCTGGAAGAAGCCGGAGCAACAGACCTCTCCGTGGACATAAACTCCATTGGTGACAAAGAATGCCGCGGCGCCTACCTAAAAGAGCTGACCTCCTATTACCGAAAAAATTTAAGCGGCTTGCCGGCGGTAGACCGCGAGCGCATGAAGACCAATCCGCTCCGGATTTTGGACTCCAAGGAGGAAAAAACGATAAAATTAAACGAACAGGCCCCCGATTCCATCTCTTTCCTCTGCGCTCCCTGTAAAAAACATTTCAAAGAAGTGCTGGAATATTTGGAAGAAATGAATATAGCTTACAATATAAATAAAAATCTGGTACGCGGGCTTTCGTATTACACCCGAACCGTTTTTGAGATTATTGAGCAGGGCGGCAATGAAGACGGAATTCCTTTGGCGCTGGGCGGCGGCGGACGCTACGATTACCTGGCCCGCCAAATCGGAAGCAAAAAAGACGTTCCGGCAGTGGGCTTTTCCATCGGGGTGGACAGGATAGTTGCCGCGCCGTGGTATAAAAAACTTTCGCCGCGCATATTAAAAAAGCCGAAAATATATTTTATCCAGCTCGGCGCCGAGGCCAAACTAAAAAGCTTGAATATAATTGAGATACTGCGCAAGGCGCACGTCCCCATCGCCCAGTCGCTTTCCAAGGACAGTTTGGGTTCGCAGCTTTCAATTGCCGAGAAACTATCTATTCCCTATGCCATCATCTTCGGAGTAAAAGAAGCGCTTGATAATTCGGTGATTGTGCGGGACATGTCAAACAGGTCTCAAGATACCGTAAAATTAAGTAAACTGCTTGAATACTTAAAGGAACTTAAGTAATAATGAAAAAAATAGTTCAAAAAGAAGATAAAGTTTTACGTCAAAATGCTGATGAAGTGCGCGTTGCAAATATCAAAACAAAAAAAATACAAAAAGTGTTGAAGGAAATGTCCGGAGCGCTCAATAGCCAAGACGACGGTGTGGCTCTGGCCGCGCCGCAGATAGGATATCCGCTCCGAATTTTTGTCGTATCCGGAAAAATATTCACAAAAGATTTTGTTCGCGCAGAAAAAGCCCTGACGCTCGAAGAGGTCGGGGTCCCGGCCGCAAGCATCGGAAAGAAAACGAAAAATTTGGTTTTTATCAACCCGAAAATTTCCAAACTTTCCCGTGAGAAAGAATGGGTGCCGGAAGGCTGTCTTTCTGTCCGGTGGCTCTACGGCCGAACCTTCCGGTCCAAAAAGGCGACCATCGCCGCTTATGACGAGAACGGCAAAAAATTTACCAGGGGAGCCTCGGGCTTGCTGGCGCAGATTTTTCAGCACGAAACCGACCACCTAAACGGCATACTCTTCATTGACCATGCCAAGGATATAAAAGAAGAATTGCCACGGAAATAGATTCCAAATTCCGCCTTTTTAACAATAGTTTTATGAATAAATCAAATTTTGCATTTTTCGGAACCCCGGATGTGGCCTCGGAGACTCTCCAAATCTTGAAAGAGAACGGCTATCTGCCGTCTTTGATTATTACCTCTCCCGACAAGCCCCAAGGGCGCAAAATGCTCATCACTCCCCCGCCGGTCAAGGTCTGGGCGGAGAAAAACAAGATTCCGTACATCCAGCCGGAAAATCAGGCGGAACTTCTCCCCTATGTCAGACATAGGGGAAATTCCCCTATGTCTGACATAGGGGAGGGTAAAAACTTTGACCTATTTATCATTGTCGCTTACGGAAAAATACTTCCGGAGGAAATTTTGAATATTCCGAAGTATGGCTCTATCAACATTCACTATTCTCTGCTCCCCAAATACCGCGGGGCTTCCCCCGTGGAATCCGCAATTTTAAACGGCGACACGGAAACCGGCATAACTATCCAAAAAATGACATATAAGATGGATTCGGGCCCGATTATCGCAACGGAAAAAACGGCGATACCGCCGGACGAGAAGGCCCCCGAGTTGCGAACTCGCCTGATAAAAATCGGCGGGGAGCTGCTGATAAAAATTTTGCCGGACTTGGCGGACGAAAAAATTAAAGAAGTGCCGCAAGATGAAAGTAAAGCAACATACTGCGCGAAAATAAAAAAGGAGGACGGGCTACTGGACTTGGATGACGACGCGGTAAAAAATTACAACAAATTCCGTGCCTACGCGCACTGGCCCAGGACTTTCTTTTTTTCCGCCAAAGGCGGATCCGCCTCTGGAGGAAAAGACGGCAAACGAATTATTGTCACCGACGCCGCGCTCCAAGATGGGAAATTTGTCATAAAAAAAGTGATTCCCGAGAGCGGAAAAGAAATTGATTATAAAAATTTCGGTTAACAAAGTACGTATTTAATTACGTAATTAAATACATATTTTCAATCTACGCTATAGCGTAGATTGTCAAACTTCCTACTGATAGTATTATGGCAACGGTCGCTGCTATTGTGTTATTACTACATTATTACTACATTTAATACACTTCTTGCTGGTAGTATTTTTCGTAATAAACTATTTCCGGACGATTGGAGGCGTAAGAGGTTTCAAATTTAATATCACAGCGTCCCTTGTGGTGAGCGTGCTCTTTGTCGCACATGCATTGCCTGTGCCAAAGTTTAAGGGGATTCCTGAATTTATTTCTTTGAAAATGCCGGCAATTTGAGCATAGGTGCGGCAGGAGTAAATTCATTCTTTTATAAAAAATTCTGTATCCCTGCCAATTTAATCTTCTCTTTATCCTGCACTCTGGGCAAAAAGTTGGAGTTGGAACTTTCATTTTTTCATAAAACCCAAAATCATCTGGCTCAATAATGAAGTCCTTTTTGCAGTTTTGGCAGGTTTTGGTTTCGCTTTGCATAATCTACCCCGTCGGGTGTTGGACACCTGTCAGGTGTCCAACACCCGCGTTTTAGTATTTAGAGGTAAAAGGATTCCTTCTGGAAAGGCCTTTGAGCATTTTTTTGACGCTGGCTGCGCCGCGTTTGAAAAGCGTCTGTCGGCGGTCTTTATTCTTCCTAATTTCATTTGAAAGGATTTCCTTTATTTCGTCAATTGCGCTGTAGAGGTCTTCGTGATCGGTTTCGCCATAAAACTCTTCCCTGCCCGAGAAAATCATACAACTTGCGTGGAAAATTTCTCCCGCCTTATGGTGATTGGTTGTTTTAACAACTTCAAAATTCGCCTTTACCTCTCCTTCTCTTCCAGAGAGAAGCTTCTCCAGTCCACTTATTCTTTTCGAGATATATTCCGTAATTGCTTCCGTTAATTCCATATTTTTACCCTGAAAATTTATTTGCATATAGTTATTGTATCATAAATTTTGTTCTCTTATAATCTCTTTTTCTTTTTGAACAAGTATTCTATTTATCCATATCTGGATTATGACAAAAACAAGCAATATCAGAAAAATAAAACCTATCCCCGCGTAAATATCTTCCAAGATGTGTGAAATATAGTTGAAGCCGAGGCCGGAGAGAAAACCAATGGGGATAAGTACAATAAGCCAGATGAAAATCGCCCCTATGTTATAGCGTATGAAGTTTTTGAAAGTCATGCCTGTCCTGCTGACATACATGATTATTACCACGCGAGTGCCAACGACGAATTTAGCGAAAATAAAAGCCAGAAAATGATTTCCTCGGCTCAAACGACGGATGGCTTCGGTAATGGCTGAAACGGTACCCACGGTATACCGATGTTTCGAAATTTTGTCGACCGTCTTAGTCCTGCCCAGTATAAACCACAAAGTGTCCGACGAGAAAACTCCCAGCACGCTGATCAGAAAAAAAGGAAATAGCGGAAAAACATTTTGCGCCACCAAAAAAGAAAGAGCGAGGATTGCCAACTCTCCACCAAAGGCCGCTCCTAAAAAGACAATTATAAACTGGAATGACGGGTAGTCGAGAAAAACCATACGCGACCATTCTATCAACTCAATCATACAATACATCTTATCAGTTCCTGTGATAAAATGAAATAATGTCGGAACCAATCAAAATACTCATAATCGGCAATGGATTTGGCGGAATATATGCGCTTAAAAATTTGCATAAATTTTTTCATAAAGACAAAAGAGTCACACTTTCTCTGATTGGTGAAAAAAACCATTTTCTATTCACTCCGTTGTTGCACGAAGTGGCAACCGGAGGAATAAACGCAAGCAACATCACGGAGCCGATCCGCAAGGTGCTGGGATGCTGCCTGCATGAATTTTATCTGGGAAAAGCGGAATTCGTAAATACGGCGGACTGAACGGTCAGAGCGGGCAACCATCTCATTCTCTATGATTATCTGGTGCTGGCGCCGGGAGCGGAGACGAATTTTTATAACATACCCGGAGCGGAAAAATATTCCTTGCCGCTGAAGTCCATCAGTGACGCGGTGAAAATAAAAAATCACTGTATCGTGCAGATGGAACGCGCTTCGCACACCCAAAACCGGAACGAGAGGAAAAAGATGCTCCGCTTTGTCGTGGTCGGAGGCGGCCCTACCGGCGTAGAACTGGCGGCTGAGCTGGAGGAGTTTATCAAAGAAACTTTCTCCAGTTATTACCCGCCGGAAATTATTGCCGATGCCTCCATCGTGCTGGTGCAAAAAGATCGGGAGCTGGTCCCCCATTTCGGGCCGCGCGTGCGCCAGCAGAGTTTGAGGACCTTGGAGAAGAAAGGTGTCACGGTTATGCTCGGAAGTACGGTCAAGGAGGTCGGAGTATCGTATATAGTTTCGGATAAAAATGTAAAAATTTTCGCGGAAACCGTCATCTGGGTCGCCGGTGTCAAGCCGGCTGAGCTTAAGTTTGACGGAAAGGTTGCGCAATCACCCGACGGCCGGCTGATTGTCAACCAATATCTCCAGTTGGAAAACTACCGGAACATCTTCGCACTCGGGGATTTTGCCTCGTTTGCGCAAAAAAACAGGAAAAATGTCTTTGTCCCTCTGCCGGCCTTGGCCCAGGTGGCGGAGAAACAGGCGCGCGCGGTCGCCAAAAATATACAACTGGCAGTAGCAGGCAAGGCGCTGAGGGCGTTCCGCTACCGCCATGCCGGTAATCTGATTTCGCTCGGGCAATGGATGGCGGTCGGCGAAATGCTTAATTTTACTTTTTCCGGGCGCCTTACTTGGTGGGTCTGGCGGACGATCTACCTTTCCAAGCTCATATCTTGGAGAAAAAAAGTTCGGGTTGCCATTGATTGGACGATGAACCTTTTCTCGCCTCGGGACATATCCGAGCTGTAAAAAACATTACTCATGCTTGGAGCGCGAAGAGGGTTTTACATCCCGCGTCAGGGCGCGAAGAAGAGTATCTAACTCAATGGTTGCCACTCCGACAACCGTGTCAGCCGCGCCATAATATATATATAGCAGTCCGTCCTTTTCAACCATCCCGCACGGAAAAACAACATTGTTAATTATACCCGTTGTTTCATACGGTTCTTCCGGTTCAAATATCGGGTCAGTGGTGCGCGCAAGGATAATTGCCGGATCGTTCATGTCAAGTAAAACCGCGCCGATGCGATAGGTGTTGTGGTTTTTTGAAACACCGTGATAAAGAAGCAACCATCCGTATTTTGTTTTTAAAGGCGGCGCGCAAATACCGACCTTAAAACTGTCCCATGTATTTATCCTCGGCCCCAGAATCCTGATGCATTTCTTGACGATTTCTTTTTTGAAATTAAGCGATTTTAAATAATCTCCGCATATTTCGTTCTCCACTCTATGCAAAATAAAATACTTGCCATTTGTTTTTTCCGGGAAAATACAGGTGTCTTTGTCGTCAAATCCTCCCGGAGTGATTACCACCGGCTTTTCCCATTTCCAGTTTCGGAGCAGGAAATTTTTTTCGCTAATGGACGTGACGGCAACGCGGGCCGGACCAATACCGTCAAAGGCCGTGTAGCACATATAGATTTTTTTCCCTATTTTAGTTAATCGCGGGTCTTCACATCCGGAATTTCCGCCGGAAACCTTTTTCATTTCAAAATCCTCTCTGGGAATATAGGCGGGTTCCGAATACCGCGCATCAACGGAAACACCGTCTTTCGTTCCGGCATAACCAATGGAGGATGTATTGTCTTCCGAGAGTGCTCTGTATAATATATGCGTCGTGTTCTTAAGATAAAGAGCGCCTGGATTGAAGGTGGCTTTTGCTTCCCAGAGATGGGTTTTATCCGGCACGATAATGGGGTTTTGTGGACCACGACAAAAGTGCCATTTCTCGGCCGTTTCCGGACGCATGGTCGAAATAAGGTCCACTAAATTTACGCGAGCTAGGCATACTGTTGTGTCCGCGGCCCCGTAGTATACAAAAAGTTCGTCTTTCTCCAAAATTGCCCCTGTCGGGAAGACAATGTCGGGAACATGGCCCAAGAGTTCATATGATTCTCTCGGAACCAAGAGGGGTCCGCGCGTGCGCCCCAGTATTTTAAACGGGTTGTCAAAATCAAGCAGTGCCGCTTCAACCCCGAAGATGCGGTCTCCTCCGGAAAAATAATTCTGGATATGCGAGTATACCAAGAGCCATCCGTGGGAGATTTTAACCGGTGTCGCTCCGACCTCCACGTGATCGGAAGAATTTTTTTTCAGATCAATTGTGTATTTATCCACATTTACATACCATTTGTTCCAAAACTTGGGATTCCACAACTCTTCCATCCTATCTACCTGTGCAATGGCGATTTTCGCGGGAGGCATATCCGTATTGACGGTAAGTATCACCGTAATTTTACCGTTAATGCGCTCCGGGAAAAGCGTCATGGCCTTGGCATTAAAGGGCGTCACCAGATGACGCTCTTCTATTTTTTTTAAGTCCCTGGAAATTGCCACTGCCACCTTGATTCCGGTCGCCTCAAACGGGTATTTGGAAAGAGCGGTATAAAACGTGTAATAATTTCCTTCAAAATAAGTGAGGCGGGGATCTTCGCACCCGTATTTTTCCCACTCCTCTTCCGGGACAATAAACGGCTGGCGCTCATCAAAATGCCGGCCGTCCTTACCTTCTCCTATGCCGATAATGGAAATTCGCTCCGGCTTGCGCAATACGTCAGAGGCTCCGATGGCGCGATAGACACCATAGAAAGTTTTACCTTTCCTGATAACACTCATGTTATACGTCGCAAAGGCCTCCCAATAGTGGTCTTTGTTAGGGACAAGAATCGGGTTGTGATGGGACCTTTTGACTACGTACATAGAGAATTATCTTTTAACTCTTTCTGCTTTTTAATTTGGACGCGCCGGAATAAACCAGTTCTTTCAAGAATGCGTCCAGATTGGCCGTGGCCACGCAAGAGACCTTGTCCGCGCCGCCATAATAAACGAAAAGCTCGTCCCCGCCCGAACGACTGGAGTCGTCCGGTCGGGCGGGTTTGACCACCGCTCCGCAGGCATACACCACGCCAGCTTTATATCCCTCATTCTCATACCATTCGTCCGGTTCCAGAATCGGATGCCTGGAATTATATAAAATTTTAGCCGGGTCTTTTAAATCCAAAATCATCGCCCAGAGCTTATATCGGTGCGAGTCGTGTTTTTCCATTTTATGGTAGAGGACCAGCCATCCGTATTTTGTCTTAATTGGCGCAGGCCCAACGCCTCTGATTAGCCTATCCCGCGCGGACCACAGGGAACTGCCCTGATGAACGCTGTGTATAAAATTCTCGCCATCCAGTTCATCCAGGGAAGAAAAATAATCTATCATGATGTGCGGGGAAATGCTGTGCAAAATCGCGTATTTGCCCTTTATCTTTTCCGGAAAAAGTACCCAATTTTTGTGGATTTCTCCCGGAGGAGAAATCAAGACCGGTTCTTTCCAGTCAAATCGCCTGCCGATAAAATCATCCAGGCTGATGGAGGTAAGGGCAATTCGCACGGACCCCCATCCGTCAAACGCCGTGTAAAGCATATATACTTTATCACTCAGAAGCGTCAGCCGCGGGTCTTCGCACCCGCCGCCCCATCCGCCGCCGGATATGTAGTTAATTTTAACCGCATCTTTTCTGACCGCGAATTTTCCTTTTTGGTAATAGGCTATTTTTTTTGAATTTTTATCAAACAAATAGCCGTTGTCGCTTCTGGCATAACCTAGTACGGAAATGTCGCTGTCGCCAATAGCCCGGTAAATGACATGCACTTTTCCGTCGCTGTAAACGGCGCTCGGATTAAAAGTCGCTTTTGATTCCCAATACGCGCTTCGCTCCGGCTCAATAATTGGATTTTTTTGGGACTTCCTGAGCTCCAGCGGGGAAGTTTTCTTTTTTGCAACCGCTTTCTTGACCGCTGTTTTCCGCCTGACAACAACTTTGGTTTTCTTCTTCCCGCCTTCGCCAAGGCTATGGCGGGCAAGTATTACTTTTCTTTGTCCCGTAGTGAGCTTTGCTCTACTACTGGGATTTTTTTTAAGCGCGGCCATATTTGTCTTCTATCCTAATAATGTCTTCTTCGTCAAAGTCGCCGGAGGAAATTTCCAGGAGTTGCGCGCTGTCGTTTTTCGTTTCAATGCGGTGTTTTTGCTGTTTTTTAATCATAAATTCGTCACCGGGCTTGGCGGTGATTATTTTTTCACCAATGGTTAAAAGCGGATGGCCGGAAAGAACCCGCCAAAATTCCGAACGATTGTTGTGATATTGCAGACTCAGGGAACTTTCCGGGTCTATTGAAATCACTTTTACCGTTGAAAAACTATTGTGGGTTAACTGCCGAAAATTCCCCCAAGGGCGTTCCTCTTGAAATATCTTAAATTTTCCCATATTCAGACATTATAACCCTTTATGACTTTAAAACCAATTTTATTACTTGAGTTCCAGGATTCTTTGCATTAATTTGTCCGCCGGCAGGAACTTCCCCCGCAGAGAAACATAAAATTTACCTTTTACCCTGCTTTTGTCGGCTGAAATGGGAATTCCGCTGGCCCCAAGAAGCTCATGGTCGTTGTAATTGTCCCCGATAGCCATGACATTCTCCTTCCTCAACTTAAAGATTTTCATCGCCTGCTTCAAGCCAAGCGCTTTAGTTTGGTCTTTTGTGATTAAGACGTCGTAGGCCTCGCCGTTCCAGTGGGTAGTCAGACCTTTTTCTTTTTTAACCGTTTTTTCAATCTCTTTTAACTTTCTTTTGCAATGCACGGTGATGATGAACTCTTTGGGTTCAAATCCTTTCACATTTTTGTTTTTGTCCGCTACCCGCTGCAACTTGGGAAATACTTTTCGCAAGCGTTCAAAGCTGTTGATGTGCTGGTAAATTTTCCCCCGATACCAGGTGGCGCTGCCGCATTCGTAAGTTAAACTGACAAAAGGCAGGATTTCCCGAAACATTTCCTGCAACATGTAAAGCCCCCGCCCCGAACTGATATTTATTAAAAATCCTTTTTTATTGAGCGCTTTGATTTGTTCGATTTGTTTTTTACTGATTACTTTCGTCTGCAGGGTAGTGGTATGGCCAACCTGCTTTATCTTGGTGCCCCGCGGAACCAGCACTCCGTCAACGTCAAAAACAATCATCTTAATCCGGCTGATATCTTTTCGCGACATTTGGTCTAATGGCAACATTTTATTTTTTCCTTCGTCCCGTAGTGAGCTTTGCTCTACTACTGGGATTCTTACTTATCTTCTTATGCACTTTTTTTATCAATTCGGACGAACTGCGCACTTTGCCTCCATACCCCACATTATACACCATTGTTATCCCGAGTTTTTTGTGTATTTGCCTTTCCCGATACAACGAGGACTCCGGATTGTCCGCGTCTTTCTCGTTTCTGTCTCCCCCGTTGGCAAAAACATGAGGTCTGACCCTGATTAACTCCATGCAAACACTCATATCCTTCGTATTCTTCTTATGGCTACTTAAGAGAACCCGGTCTACCGCCTGAAACGCTTCAATAATCTCTTTACGTTCGTGCTCCGGCATAAAAACATATCCCTTCTTGCACCGGAGCCAGTTGTCGTTGTTAATCACCACCACCAGCTCGTCGCCTAACTTTTTCGCCTCGTTGAAAAGCCGCACATGGCCGATATGCACCGGGTCGAATCCTCCGCTGACCATTACCACCTTTTTGGTTTTTTGGGGTGAAGATTTCTTATTCATTTATTTTAAAAATCCTACTTTAAAAAAACCTCAGGTTTTTTCTGCGTGAAACTTTCCTGGCGAGCATTTCTCGCTTGATTGCCAGTCGTTTTTTGGTCTTATGCGAACGTCTGGATTTCTTTTTCGGACTTAATGTAGTTCCTCTTTTTGCCATATGATTCTGCGGAATCATGCCGCACAACGTCAATTAAAGCGTGACACTATCCAATTGGTTATTGATAAGTTATTCCAGTATAGCAGACAAATCGGGAAACTTCTAATACCAATCCGCCAAAACTACTTGTATATTGGGGTTTTTGTCATTTACCAGCGTTTTGAATTTGGCAACATCGCTGAAACCTCCGGGCGTGCGGTAATGGTAGGGGTACACCGTCTTCGGCGCAAAAGCAAGTACCGCCTCAGCCGCCTCTTCCACGCCCATAGTGTAAGGCAGGTTCATTGCCATGAAAGCGATATCAATATTTTTCAAATTCTTCATTTCCGGAATACCCGCCGAGTCGCCGGAAATATAAACGCGCGTTCCATCCTTTTCCAGCACATAGCCGTTTCCCCTGCCTTTCGGGTGATAGAGGGTTTCCCCACCGGGCAGGTTGTACATCGGAATCGCTTCCACCTTGAATCCAAAATATTCTTTCGCTCCGCCGTTATTCATTACCGATGTTTTTCCCGCTAGTGCTTCCGGCAGTTCGTCCATCACCGCTTGGGGGGCGACGATAACCGCCTCCTCCTTGGCAAGCGCTTTGAGCCGCTCCGGGTCAAAATGGTCCTGGTGAATATCGGTCAGGAGAATCAGGTCGGCGGCGGGCTTGCCTTGATAGAGTTCCGCCCCGCCCACCGGGTCGGAATAAATGGCCTTGCCCGCCCAGTTCAAAATCAAACTGGCATGGGAAACCGGGTCAACGCCAACTTCGCCCGCAATATCTTTTTTATCTTCGTTGTTGCTCATTTTATTGATTAAAACCAAACCCACTATCACTATTATAAGAAGTATTGTCTTTTTCGCCATACGTATGTAATTAATTACGTAATTAAAATTCTAGCGCGCGCTTTGATTTATCATTTTTTGTACTCCCATAAGTATTCATTTTAACATAATCATTTCCCGTTTTCAGTGATATGTGCCGCCCCTTGACAAGAAAAATAAAAAAGTGTTAAATTATATTATGAAAGGGATGTCTCAACACGTTGAGAATAACCACCCCAAAAACAATTTCCTAAAGCAGGTTATTTATATGATAGGTCTGCCTGGAGTGGGTAAAACTACGGTAGGCAAGTTAATTGCAAAACGAACCGGCTTTGTGTTGCTTGACCACAACATTATGTATAAAGAGATTTGTTGTTTTTTAGAGAAAGGTACGTACGCCGCTCATTTATTAAACGGGAGGATGCATTTGGTAATAATGAACTTGCTTCTTATGCAATCTCCAATCCCAGGCATTATCTGCACAATGAGTATAAGATACGAGCCGACATCACAAACAGTCCGTAACGCCACCCGGATGATAAAACACGCAGGCGCCAAAGTTAATTTTGTAAAATTGGAGTGCGATTGGAACGAACACAAAAGGCGCATTTTAATGCCATCCAGACAGGGATTGAATAAAACAAACACTGTAGCAAAACTAAAAAAATATATGAATGGGGCATGCTTTAACGGACTCAAAAAATTTCCACCCCTGGTTATCAACAATACTCGCTTACCGGCCAACAAATGCGCCAAGAAAATTATTAATGCATTTGGGTTGCCTGAAAGGACTCCTGCGCGATAGATTTCTTCCCACAGGTAAGTATTTTGGTACGTATTTTTAATGCCTCCCTTTTTCGTCAGGTGGAAATTTTAGAATTTTGCCTTCTTTTTTTTCTGCTTCCGGCTCCACTATCTTAACGCCTCTTTTTTCCAAATTACCGGGATGTTTTTTCTTATGCTCTTCCAGTTCGGCCTTCACTTGTTTAAATACTTCCGGTACCCATGCTGCCGCGGCAAACTGGAGCTCGCCGGCTTTTAACTCCACCAACTCCCCCGCCATTTGTTCAAAACTCCAAAGAAGTTTGTCTAATTCCTCCAAGCTCTCCGAGCCGTGTATCATCTCTATTTTTCTTGAAAACTCTTCCGCCTCTTTCGGAGAGATAAGTTTCCCCTTTTCGGCCAATTTCTTCCGCAGAAATTCAGTCAGGCCTTTGGCAATTTCCGCGGCCAAATAGGGCAAATGCCATTCATCTTCAAGCCGGGCAAGCATTGGGGTAATTGTTGATTTGAATTTGTCCATTTTTATCTATTTTAGTACGGATTTTCTTTTCTAGCTTCTGGCAAATTAAAAAGATTCTTCCGGTTTTTTTCGCGGCAAACCCAACTTTTCCCTGAGAAAATCCAGGTCGCTGCTAAAATAAGGCCGCATTAGCGCCTCGTATTTTCTAATACCCCGAAAAACCTCCGGATGGTCTTTCATGGTTTGTTCTAAAAATTTTACTGATATGTTGAATGAGGGGTCTTTTGCCCTTTCTTGGTCAACAACAACCTGTAGGGTGGTCAGAATAGCCGCTTTAATTTCGGCTCTGTCAGCATCTCTTTTTTGGATTCCTTTGGGACTCCAGTGGTATTTACTTGACATTGTTTTACCTTCCATTTTGAAATTATATCAAGTTCTGAGATTTCCATCAACCGCAACCGTACTTATGTATGTATTTAATTACGTAATTTTTAATCCAATAAATTTATTGTTTTATCCATTACGAAAGAATTGCGGAATGAAATAGATTACGGCCAGTACAAAGAGCGTCCACCAGAGCCACATCAGTCCCGCGAGATAATCGTAGAAATACACGCCGAGGATGATGCCTAATGAAAGAAGACAAATTTTTAATAAACCCACCTCCCACCACCTAAATGTCCATGTTCTAAATATATACATAAAGTTTTTGTTTAGTTATTAATAATATAATTATACACCTATTTAAAAAGGATTCCCACCGCAACTCCCAGGCCGATGGCCAGTCCGCCCAAGACCGCCATTCGCAGAATGTTTTTCAATATTTTTGTTTTGAGAATTTTAGCGCTCATAAATCCGAGAACTGCCAGGGCCAACAAACTGGCAAAAATAGACCACCAAAAGGCGCGCCCGACATCCGCAACCCAATACGGAAATATTGGAATAAGCCCGCAGAGAAAATATGATACGAACATAATCACCGCGGCCAACCCGGAAGGGCTTTCTTGCTCTATGTAGTGAGGGGAAGATTCTTCCGTCACCCGTTCGGATAAGAAACTGCCCACTGACATGGAAAAAGCTTCCACAAAGATTAAAACGATTCCGGTAATGATAATTTCCGGTCTGGCCATCCCGGCCGAGGCGATACCCGCCAATAAGCCGACGGTGGAAACTAAACTATCCTCGGCGCCGAAAATAAAATTTCGGACATATAAAATAAAAGTTTTATGAGTCATTTTACTTTGGTTTTTTCCTTTTGATTATTCTTTTATACTTTTAATCATAACAGATTTAAAGATTCTTATCAAAAATCGGGTCTGGTTCATTGACTTAATCTCTTGTGTTTAGTTAACCTTCAGAGGTGACACTTTTAATTGATAATCTCGCCACTTTTCAATCGGTATCATGCCATTGAGATATTTTCCTAAATGTATTCTATCATAATTGTACCAATGTAAATATTCTTCT
>Ga0209211_10000380_pt1 | contig 93177 bp, 93 predicted proteins | sample RifGroA2_FD_183992 | JGI IMG/M metagenome (GOLD analysis project Ga0209211, IMG submission 183992) | Groundwater microbial communities from Rifle, Colorado, USA - Groundwater A2 (SPAdes) (version 2) | ecosystem: Environmental > Aquatic > Deep subsurface > Groundwater | place: Rifle, Colorado... | reverse complement strand
AATTGATAATCGTTTTGCGAGTATGGATGACCGCTTTGACAAAATGGATGACCGCTTTGACAAAATGGATGACCGCTTTGACAAAATGGATGACCGCTTTGACAAAATGGATGACCGCTTTGACAAAATGGATGACCGCTTTGACAAAATGGATGACCGCTTTGACAAACAAGAAGCCGGTATAGATAAACGCTTTAAAGAGCAGGAAATAAAACTGGAAAAAATAATGGATGAAAAAATTGAAGATCTTGCCGTTATGGTTAACAAAAGTTTTGAATCTGTGACAGCCAAGATTGATAATATGGCAACTAAAGACGAGCTTAATTTATTGCGTCAAGACATGAACAGTAAATTTGATAAAGTGAATAATTCCATTGAGGGGATTAGCCTCAAGATGGATAAAATGGCGGATATCGTGTATCTTGACCACAGAATTCGCATTGTTAATTTGGAAAACAGGACGCAAAAATTGGAGGCCCATCGTTAATTTTTTCAGCCCTTGCATTGAGAAAACCTTTAATGTTAGAATGTTTTTATTATGGAAGAAAAAGATGATGTTATAATAGAAGAAGAGGCGGATAATCCCGCCGAGGCTATAAAAAAGTTGCGGACGAAACTGAAAACTTGCGAAGCTGACAAGAGTGAGTATTTGGCCGGCTGGCAGAGGGCGAAAGCCGATTCCGTCAATGCCCGAAGAGAAGAAGAAGAAAGAAGAAAAGACATTATAAAGTTTTCCGAGAAAGCGCTGGTGCTGGAATTGATAAATCTGGCCGATTCTTTTGACGGACTGTACGCCAACAAGGAAGGTTGGGAAAAAATTGAGAAAAATTGGCGTCAAGGGATGGAAGTTTTGCGTTCCCAACTGATGAATATAATGAAAAGCCGGGGGGTGGAGGCGATGGAAAGCTTGGGGAAAATATTTAATCCAAAAGAAAGCGAAAGCATAGGAGAGGCGAATGTTGACACGGAAGAAAAAGACGGTATCGTGATGGAAGAGATGCGAAAGGGATACAAAATGCATGGGATGGTGATTCGGCCGAGCTTGGTGAAAGTCGGCAAATTCTTAGGTTAGGTTTTAGATTTTATTTTTTAGATTTTAAATTAAAACATGCAAACATCAAAAATTTTGGGAATAGATTTGGGAACGACTAATTCGGCGGTGGCTGTCATTGAAGCCGGCGAACCGAAAGTTTTGGAAAACGACGAGGGGGGCAGAACCACTCCTTCCATCGTGGCTATTTCCAAATCCGGCGACAGGCTGGTGGGTTTGCTGGCGAAAAGACAGGCCGTCACCAATCCGGAAAATACCATTTATTCCGTTAAAAGGCTTATCGGGAGAAAGTTTGAAGACGAAGAAGTCAAAAAAGACAAAGAACTTTTGCCTTACAAAATAGAGCGAGCCGATGACGGCGGGGTGAAGGTAAAAATGTCAGGCAAGGGTTATCGGCCGGAAGAAATTTCGGCGATGATTTTGCAAAAACTAAAGCACGACGCCGAAGCCAGGCTTGGCGGAAAAGTGGAAGGGGCGATAATTACCGTGCCGGCTTACTTCAGCGACAGCCAAAGAAAAGCGACCAAAGATGCGGGAGAAATCGCCGGACTGAAGGTTCTCCGAATAATCAACGAGCCGACGGCGGCCGCTTTGGCTTACGGCTTCAACAAGAAAAAAGACGAGAAAATAGTCGTCTACGATTTCGGAGGTGGCACTTTTGACGTGTCTGTTTTGGAAGTGGGCGACGATGTCATAGAGGTGAAGTCAACCGGCGGCGACACTCATTTGGGCGGAGACAACATAGACCAGATAATAATGGGTTGGGTAATTTCGGAATTCAAAAAACAAAGCGGCATTGATGTGGCCAAAGACGTTCTGGCTTTGCAAAGAATCAAAGAAGCGTCCGAGAAAGCCAAGCACGAACTTTCCAGCACCTTTGAAACGGAGATAAACATACCGTTTATCACTTCGGGAGCTTCCGGGCCGGAACATTTGCTCGTAAAATTCGCCAGGACGAAGCTGGAGGAATTAACCGGCGGCCTTATCAAAAAATCAATTGATATCACCAGAAAAGTGGTGGAAGATTCCGGTTTGAAGCTGGGCGAAATCAATGAAATTATTTTGGTGGGCGGACAAACCAGAATGCCGGCGATGCAAAAAGCCGTCAAAGACTTGTTCGGCAAAGAGCCGAATAAGTCCGTCAATCCGGACGAAGTCGTCGCCGTGGGAGCGGCGGTGCAAGGAGGTATTATGAAAGGAGAAGTGAAGGATGTTTTGCTTTTGGATGTCATCCCGTTGTCTTTGGGCATAGAAACCATGGGTGGCGTCTGCACCAAAATCATAAACAAAAACACGACCATCCCGACCAGTAAGAGCCAGGTTTTTTCCACAGCCGCCGACAATCAGACTTCGGTGGAAATCCATATTTTGCAGGGCGAGAGAGAAATGTCCGCCGACAATAAAACATTGGGGCGATTTATCTTGGACGGAATTCCTCCGTCGCAGAGAGGCATGCCTCAAGTGGAGGTGACTTTTGACATTGACGTCAATGGCATACTTAATGTGAAAGCCAAAGACAAAACAACCAACAAAGAACAATCGGTCAGGATAGAAGCTTCCTCGGGATTGTCCAAGGACGATATTGAAAAAATGAAAAAAGATGCAGAGGCTCACGCCGAAGACGACAAGAAGAAAAGAGAATCGGCCGAGATTAAAAATAACGCCAACGCTTTGATTTACACCGCCGAGAAATCATTGTCCGACGCCGGGGATAAAGTTTCCGCTGAGGTGAAGAAGCCTGTGCAGGATAAGATTGAGGAGTTGAAAAAAGTAAAAGACGGAGACGATACGGAAACCATCAAGAAAACAACCGAGGAGCTTTCCAAGGTGTTGCAATCAATAGGCGAAGCTATGCGCAAGTCCGCCCAAAGCGGGCATGAGCAGAACCCAGCCAGCCAAACTGAACAATCTAAAGAAGAAGGCAAAACCAGAGAAGCCGATTTTGAAGAGAAAAAATAAGTTAAAATATAGCAAAAAGTCGGAAATATTCATTTCTCCATCACTGACCAAGAGGGAAATGATTACGAAATAAACATTTCCGACTTTTTGCAAAAACATAATATGAACGATTATTACGAAATATTGGGCGTGGCCAGGAATGCCACCAAAGATGACATTAAAAAAGCCTACCGCAAGCTGGCGCACAAGCATCATCCGGATAAAACCAAAGGCGACGATAAAAAGTTTAAAGAACTGAACGAGGCTTATGAGGTTCTTTATGATGAGAAAAAGAGAGCTGAATATGACACTTACGGAAAAACTTCCGGGAGCGCAGGGGCGCAAGGCGCCGGCCAGGGATACGGCGATTTTGATTTCGGGGATTTCGCTTCAAGGGGCGGCCAAGGGTTTGAATTTGACTTCGGGGATATTTTTGAAAACTTTTTTACCGGACAGGGAGGCAGGGCGTCCGCCGGTCGGCGGGCTAAAAGAGGCGCGGATATCGCAGTAGATTTGAGCATATCTTTTGAAGATTCAATTTTTGGGACGGAAAGAAAGATATTGCTTTCCAAAGTTTCCTATTGCTCCGTTTGCAAAGGAAGCGGAGCTGAACCGAACTCGGCAATGGAAAAGTGCCCCGCCTGCCAGGGAGCGGGTAGAGTGCACGAATCTAGACGGTCAATTTTCGGGGCGGTCTCGTCTTTCAGGGAATGCGCCAAGTGCTCCGGCAAAGGAACGATTCCCGTCAAAAAATGTTCCGCTTGTTCCGGACACGGCGTTTCCAAAAAAAGCGAGGAAATAACGGTCAAAGTCCCTCCCGGGATAAGAGACGGAGAGGCCATAAGCCTGCCGGGAATGGGAGAAGCGGTGGCCGGAGGAACAGCCGGAGATCTTTACGTGAAGTTCACCGTGGGAAAACATCCAGTTTTCAGAAGAGACGGCTTGAATCTTGTTATGGACTTGGATGTTAAAATGTCAGAAGCCTTGCTCGGAGTTGAAAAAGACATCGCTACTTTGGACGGATTGATAAAGTTAAAAGTTCCGGCCGGCATAAACTCCGGAGAAGTTTTAGCGGCGCGGGGACGCGGCGTTCCGCAAGGACACGGTTTGGCGGGAGCCAGAGGCAGAGGTGATTTGCTGATAAAAACCATAATCAGAACTCCTCGGAAAATTTCCAAAAAAGCCAAAGATTTGATTGAAGAACTCAAAAAAGAGGGAATTTAAAAATGGATTTGGTGGCGTTGGTGTGCTATTATTTTTTATATGAACAATGAATATTTAAGCAAAGAAGGTTTGGAAAAATTAAAAAACGAGCTGGAGTCGTTGAAGACCGACAAAAGAAAAGAAATAGCCGACAGATTGAAGCACGCCAAAAGTTTGGGCGATTTGTCGGAAAACGCCGAATATAAAGAAACATTGGAAGCGATGAGTCTTATGGAAGACAGGATTGAAAAATTGGAAGATATAATAAAAAGGGCGGTCGTGATAGAAAAAGGTTCTGGATCAACTGTTCAGCTCGGGTCATCGGTAAAAATCAAAAAAGAAATTGACGGAAAAATTTGCGAATACTTTTTGGTCGGCCAAGAAGAGGCCGACATTTCCCTCGGCAAAATTTCCAACCAAAGCCCGATAGGTCGCGCTCTTATGAGCAAGAAAAAAGGTGACAGAGTCAAGGTCTTGACCCCCGGCGGAGAAATTAACTATACGATAGAAAACATATCATGAGCGCTTTTGAAGACATTAGAAACGAGCGGCTGAAAAAGCTGGACCTTTTGAAAGAAAAAGGGGTTAATCCGTATCCGGTTTCCGCCAAAAAATCTTCGGATATCGCCGAAATTTTGGGCGATTTTGAAAAGCTTTCGGAGAAAAACAAAAGTTTGAATATTGTCGGCAGAATTATGGCCGTAAGGGCGCATGGCGGTTCAATCTTTTTTGACATAAACGACGGAACCGGCAAGATTCAAGTTTATATAAAAAAAGACGAGATTGGGGAGGAAAGTTTTTCTTTGTTTTCCGATACGGCGGACATCGGCGATTTCGTCGGAGTCTCCGGCGCTCCTTTTGTCACCAAGAAAAATGAAAAATCAATAAAAGCTTCATCTTGGAAAATGCTGGCCAAGAGTTTGAGGCCGCTGCCGGAAAAATGGCACGGCTTGTCCGATACGGAAGAAAGATTCAGAAAAAGATATTTGGATTTGCTGATGAACGAAGATGTCCGCCGGCGCTTCGCTTTGCGTTCCAAAATTATTTCGGAAATAAGAAAATTCCTGGACAAAGACGGCTTCTTGGAAGTGGAAACGCCGGTTTTGCAGACCTTGGCCGGAGGCGCTTTGGCCAAACCGTTTAAAACTCATCATAACGCTTTGGATATGGACTTGTATCTGCGTGTCGCTCCAGAGCTTTATTTGAAACGCCTTCTTGTCGGCGGGCTCGGTAAGGTTTATGAAATAGCCAGAAATTTCAGAAATGAAGGCATAGACGCCACTCACAATCCGGAATTTACGATGCTGGAATCTTATGAAGCGTATCGCGATGCCGAGTATCTGATGAGCTTTACCGAAAATCTTTTAAAAATAACTATTGTTAATTCTGTCGGCGAAAATATTGTAAAATTCGGCGGCAACGAGATAAATTTCGGCGGGGAATATCAAAGAGTCAAATATTTTGATTTGTTCAGAAGATACGCCTTGATAGCCGATCCTGAAATCGCCTCAAAAGAAGATTACGCCTTAAAAGCCAAACAGCTCGGCGTGGAAGTAAAAGCTTTTGAAGAGAGAGAAAAAATAATGGACAATATTTACAAGAAAATCTGCCGGCCCAAGCTCGTTCAGCCGACATTTATAGTGGACTATCCGGCCGGCGCATCGCCATTAGCCAAAAGGAAAGAGGGAAATAAAAATTTGATAGACCGGTTCCAGCTTGTGGCCGGAGGGTATGAATTAATCAACGCTTTTTCCGAGCTCAACGACCCGATTGACCAGAAAGAAAGATTCAAAGAACAAGACAAGGCCAAAGAAAAAGGCGACGAGGAAGTTTCTCCCAGCGACGAAGAATATCTGGAAGCGATGGAATACGGCATGCCGCCGGCGGCCGGTTTCGGCTTGGGCATAGACCGGCTGGTTATGCTTCTGACCGACACGCACAACATCAAAGAAGTAATTCTATTTCCGACAATGAAGCCGAAAGAATAGTTTTTAAACATTATACTACTTGTTTTTTTGGGGCTGTGGGAGTTATCCACAGCCTTTTTGCTTGCGGGGTATTGCAAAGTGGTTTATAGTGTTATCAAAGTGGATTGAAGTGGATAGTTCTGTGGATAACTTTTATGATGATAGGAGAATACAGGCACAATATTGACGCCAAAAAAAGAATCGCTGTTCCCGCCAAATTCCGCAAGGAAATAGGCGAGAAAGCGGTTATCGCCAAAGGGCAGGAGAAATGCCTGTTCGTTTATCCCGTGGATGAGTGGGAGAAGGTGGCCGAGAAATTAAGCCAGCTTCCGACCGGATCGGCTGACAACCGAAACTTCGTCCGTATCTTTCTTTCCGGAGCCGTTGATGTGGAGATAGACGCTTTGGGCCGAATCCTCGTTCCCGACTACTTGAAAGAATTCGCCGGATTGAAAGAAAAAGTGGTGATAACGGGCTTGTACAAAAAATTGGAAATATGGGACGAAGGCCATTGGAACGATTACAAGACAAGAATGGAAAGCCAAACCGATTCTTTGGCGGAAAAATTGGGAGAATTGGGAGTTTATTAAAATGCATATCCCTGTACTTTTGAAAGAATCAACAGAATTATTAAATCTGAAACAGGGCGATGTGATTCTGGATGCGACCATTAACGGAGGCGGCCACTCGGAGGAGATACTGAAAATGATAGGAGAAAAGGGGAGGCTGATAGGGATTGACCAGGACGGCGAAGTTTTAAATAAATTGAAAGAAAAATGGAAAGACCGGAAAAATGTTTTGTTGGCGAAAGATAATTTCAGGAATTTGGACAAAGTTTTAGAATCTTTAAAAATTGAAAAAATAAACGGAGCGCTTTTTGACATCGGAATCAGCTCTTCGCAGATTGACGAATCGGGACGGGGATTTTCTTTCCAGAAAGACGAGCCGCTTTTGATGACCATGAAAGCCGAGATTGAACCGGATGACCTTACGGCCAAAGAAATCGTAAATAATTGGAACGAAAAAGATTTGGCCGACACGATTTGGAAATACGGCGAAGAAAGATACAGCCGGAGGATCGCCAAAAATATCGTCCGAAGAAGAGAAACGAAAGCGATTGAAACGACACTGGAGCTGGTTGAAGCGATAAGAGAAAGCGTTCCGAGTTTTTACCGCAACAGCCGGAAGATAAATTGCGCCACCCGGACATTCCAAGCCCTGCGGATTGCCGTCAATGACGAATTGGGCGCGTTGAAAGATGGAACGGAAAAAGCCTGGAGTTTTTTGCAAGAGGGAGGAAGATTGGCGGTGATATCGTTTCATTCTCTGGAAGACAGAATTGTGAAAAATTATTTCAGAGATGTGGCGGCGAAAGGCGAAGGAAAAATTTTGACGAAAAAACCGATTATTCCTTCGGAGGAAGAAGTTGAAAATAATCCGCGCTCAAGAAGCGCCAAATTAAGAGCGATAGAAAAACATGACCAAAGCCATTAAAAATTTATCAGAAACAAGCCTTAAACCGGCGGTTTTCGGTTTGCTTTTTATGGCGGTATTTTTGACCGCCGGCTTGTATGTTTATTTTATGGGTTCGTCCGTTTCCGTCGCCGTGGAAAGCCGCAAAAACCTTGATAAAATCGCCGAGTTTGAAAGCCAGAAAGTGGAATTGGAAAAGAAATATATGGATTTGGCGTCAAAACTTGACCTTAATTACGCTTATGAAAACGGTTTTATCGACCAGTCAAAAAACATCGCGTTTATCTCCCGCCCCAAGTCGCTTGCTCAAAGGTAATCCCGATAATTATGAATCCAAGCTTTAAAACAAGAATTAGAATTGTTTATTCTTTAATTTCGCTTATAGCGATTATTATCGGGACGCGTTTATTTTTCATCCAGATCGTCAAAGGAGATTATTACGACAACGAAGCCGACAAGCAATATAACGCGTTTTCTTACGAAGACTTTGACCGAGGTTCCGTTTATTTTACGGAAAAATTGGGAGGGCGAATTTCCGCGGCGATCGTAAAAAACGGATACAAAGCGGAAATAAACACCAAATTTCTCGCCAACCCCGAAGAGGCGTATGAAAAATTGTCGGAAATAATAACTCTGGACAAGGATTTTTTTATGTCCAAAGCGCTGAAAAAGGACGACCCGTCCGAAGTTCTGGCCAGGCGCTTGGACGAAGAGACAGCCTTTAAAATAAAAAACCTGAAAATGCCCGGACTGAACGCTTATCCGGAATCGTGGCGTTATTATCCCTTTGACAATCTGGCCTCGCACATCTTGGGGTTTGTCGGCTACAAGGATGACAAGCTTGTCGGGCGCTACGGGCTGGAGCTGTATTACGAAGAGATGCTGAAAAGAGACGCATCGGACTCAAAACTTAATTCTTTCGCCGAGCTGTTTTTTGATTTGAAAAAATTGATTGCCGGAGAGATAACCGCGGGAGATGTCGTACTGACGATTGAGCCGACCGTCCAGTCTATGCTTGAGAAAAATTTGGAAAAGACAAAAGAAAAATACAAAGCCCAAACCGTCGGGGGAATGATCATTTCTCCCAAGACCGGCGAGATTATCGCCATGTCGGCCAAGCCGGACTTCAATCCCAACCAGTACGCCAAAACAAAAGACTTTTCCATTTTTATGAATCCTCTCGTGGAAAGCGTCATTGAAATGGGCTCCATAATGAAACCATTGACTTTAGCCGCCTCTATGGATAATGGCAGTATTACCGCCAGCACGACCTACACCGACAAAGGATTTCTTGTGTTTGGACCGTCAAGGATAGAAAATTACGACGGCAAGGCGAGGGGAACGGCGGATATGCAAAAGGTTCTCAATGAGTCGCTCAATACCGGCGCCGTTTTTGCCATGCAAAGGATGGGCAAAGACAAGTTCAGAGATTATATGCTAGGCTATGGTTTTGGAGAAAAAACCGGCGTAGAATTGCCTCAAGAGGGCAAAAACAACATCGGAAATATTAAAGACGGCAATCGCGACATTGAATACGCTACCGCTTCTTTCGGCCAAGGAATCGCCGTTACTCCGATAGCTATGACTGTCGCTTTGTCCAGCTTGGCCAACGGCGGTTTGATAATGAAACCGCATATTGTCAAAGAAGAAAGCGTGAAAGGGTTAAGAAATCGCATAGTGTCGCCCCAAGAAGTCCGGCGGGTTTTGAAAACAGAAACGGCGGAGGAGATGACGAGAATGCTGGTCAGCGTGGTGGATAACGCGCTGGTGGGCGGAGTTCATAAGATGGAGCATTACAGCGTGGCCGCCAAAACTGGCACGGCCCAGCTTGTGGAGAAAGGCAAAAAAACTTACGCCGAAGGCGAATTCATCCATACCTTTTTCGGTTACGCTCCCGCTTTTGACGCCAAGTTCCTAACCTTCTTGTTTATCGTCAAACCGCAGGGAGCCCAATACGCCTCCAACACACTGACCGAGCCGTTTATGGACATCACCAAATTTTTGCTTAATTATTATGAAATTCCGCCGGACAGGTGATAAATTTCAGACCTGGCACGTTGCAACAACGTTCAAGGTCGGAAATTTAAATAAAATATGAAATATTTTTTCAAAAAAATAATAATAGCGATTCTGAAACTGGAAGCTAAGCTGATACTGGCCAGATTCAAGCCGAAAATTATCGCCGTAAGCGGAACGGTGGGAAAAACTTCCACTAAAGAAGCCGTCGCTTTGGTTTTAGGAAGCGAGTTTGATATCCGCAAAAGCGAGAAAAGTTACAACAGCGAAATCGGCGTCCCTCTTACTATCATTGGCGCTCAAACGGGCTGGGGCAGTTTTAAACAATGGTTTTTAGTCATATTGAAAGGGCTGAAAGTTTTTCTGCTGGCCAGCGACTATCCCAAATTTTTGATTTTGGAAATGGGCGTGGACAGGCCGAAAGACATGGAAAGAATGGTTTCCTGGATCAAGCCTTACGCGGCGGTCATTACCGCCGCGGGGACGGTGCCGGTTCATGTCCAGTATTTCAGCGGACCGGAAGAATTGATAAGCGAAAAAAGAAAACTGGTGGAATGTCTGGACGACAACAACTGGGCTGTTTTAAACATTGACGACAAGACGGTGGCGAATTTCAGAAAAAACACGAAAGCCCGAATTATAACTTATGGATTTTCCGAGTCGGCGGATTTGACGGCTTCAAATTACAAAATGGACGGCGAGGGAATAGTTTTCAAAGTCAATTATAAAGGCAATATCGTTCCGGTGAGGCTGGATAAATTTTTCGGCCGGCACAATGTCTACATAATCTTGGCGGCTATCGGCGCCGGTCTGGCTTGCGGGATAAATTTGGTCAAAAGTGTTGAAGCCGTATCCAAGATGAAACCGCCCTTAGGCAGGATGAATTTGCTGGAAGGGATGAACGGCTCTTTGATATTTGACGATTCTTATAATTCTTCGCCTCTGGCGGTCGAAGCGGCTGTGGAAGTCTTGTCGGAATATCCGGCCAAAAGAAGAATCGCTGTCTTGGGCGATATGAAGGAATTGGGCGCATTTTCTCAAAGCGAGCATGAGCGGATAGGGGAAACACTTCGCGCCAAAGACGTTTGGTTTTTATTTGCAGTCGGTCAGGAGGCGAAATTTATCGCCGAAGGAGCGAGAAGAAGCGGTTTTGACTCTTTCAAAATTTTTGAATTTTCCAATTCATCGGAAGCGGAAGAGGCGGTGAAAAGCATAATTCAAGAAGGGGATTTGATTCTAGTCAAAGGATCCCAATCTGCCAGAATGGAAAGGGCGGTGGAGAGCATAATGGCTCATCCGGAAGACAAAGATAAACTGCTAGTCAGGCAGGAAGAGGAGTGGAAAAACAGGTAAATTTGCTATATTATTGAAACGATATCACGGCCCTATCGTCTAACGGTTAGGACATTGCCTTCTCAAGGCAGTAATCGGGGTTCGATTCCCCGTGGGGTCACCACTTCGCTCTTATAAGATAAGAGCTTCGCGGTGCAAGCGCAAAATAATTTGACATCTCACAATTTTTATGCTACCTTTAAAGCAGAACTTTATTTCTTTAGACCTTTAAAAAGGAGTAAAAAAAATATGGCTACTATTATGACTACTTCGGAAAAAGCGATAATTATTGAGCCTGATTGGGGAAAGATCAAAGAAGTAAAGATGAAACTTGGAGTATTAAAAAAGAAAAAGATAATGGTCGCAAGCATTTGTTGTCTTAATGACAAATTCTTAAAAATAAAAGAATTAACAGATAAACTCAAGTATTTAAAGATATTTCATGATGGGAAAGAAGAAGATTTCAATAACATGCTTTTGGCGTTTGAGTTGCGAGATAGGAGTGATATAGCTTACACAAGTATTTTTGACAATCGAAGCATTGCGGATTGTTATAATAAGTATGTTTTTAAAGATTTTCCTTCAAATGTTTTAATTTCAAGAAGGGAGGAATCATATCGTCAAGAGCTATAAGCTCATGGGTGATATTGCAAGTTCGCAATGTCACCCTAATTTTTTTAAAAATGGTATAATTGTTTCGCGTTATGCATCTGAAAACTGAAAATTTTGAGGGGCCGGTCGGATTACTTTTGGACTTGATAGAAAGGAAGAAAATGCCGATAAGCGAGGTATCTTTGGCGGCGATTTCCGGCCAGTTTCTTAACTATCTTAAAACTTTTGAAAAATTGCCTTATGCGGACACCGCTTCTTTCATAGAAACAGCTTCCATTTTAATGCTGATAAAGTCCCGTTCGCTTCTGCCTCAAATGGAGATAAGCGAAGAAGAGCGGCAGAGCATTGAAGAATTGGAAAAGCGTTTGGATATTTACAAATTCATTCGCGACGTTTCGGGAGCGATAAAAGATATTTACGGCAAAAACCAGATGTTTGTCAGAGAGTCGTTTGCTAATATTGACATCATTTCGGGCATCAAGCCGGCCAATTTATCTTTGGAAAATATTCTTGAAGCGACAAGAAGCGTGATAAGCTTTTTACCGCAGGAAGAAAGCTTGCCTCAAGTCAAAGTCGGCCAGATAATCAAGCTGGAGGAAAAAATTTCCGAACTGGCCCAAAGGATACAAGACAATATCCAAACTTGCTTTTCCGATTTTTCCGGCCTTGCCTACCGGCAGGCAGGTCAAAATAAATGCGGAAGATCCAAAGAAGAATTAAGCGAGATGAAAACGGAAATAATTGTGAGCTTTCTGGCTTTGCTGGAATTGGTAAAGCAGGGGATTGCCATGGCCGACCAGGAAAATGCTTTCGGAGACATAAATGTAAAAAAATATGGATAAACTTATCATTCAATTGGAATCAATTTTGTTTTTAAAAGGCGAGCCGGTAAATGTAAGCTGGCTAGTGAAAACGCTTGATAAAAAAGAAGAAGAAATAAATATTTCGCTGGAACAATTATCCAAGCGGTTGGAGAACAGGGGAGTGAAGCTTGTCCGAAACGGCAACGAAGTCGTTTTGGCGACCGCTCCCGAATCGGCCGAAATTTTGAAAAGCATTGTAAAATCGGAATTTGATTTGGAACTAAGCAAAGCGTCTTTGGAAACGCTGTCCATAATTCTTTATAAAAATACGGCCAGCCGCGCCGAGATAGATTATATAAGAGGAGTTAACTCGTCGTTTATTTTACGCAATTTACTGGTTAGGGGATTGATAGAAATAGAAGCCAAAAGAGGCGAAGACAGAAACTATGTTTACAAGCCGTCTTTGAATCTGTTGGAACACCTTGGCGTTAAATCCTTGGAAGAACTGCCCGATTTCGCTTCCGTCTCGGCAAAATTGAAAGATTTTCTAAATGCGGAGAAAGGGGGGAAATAAAAAGACAGTAGTGTTGAAGATTCAACACTACTGTCACTGCCATTTTGGAGCCATTTTTATACAACAAAATTCGCCTTTTTCAATGAATCCTTAAATGAGCGCTTCATTGTTTGCGAAAGAGGAACACCAACGCACAAACAATTTGTTGTGCAAAGAAATCCTTTTTCTTTCAAAAATCTTATTTGTTTGTCGGCATCGTAATCTTCTCCTTCTTTTATTTTTTCATAAAAAACAAAAAGATTTTCTTTTTTATTGAAAAATTGCAACTCGCTTAACATCTCTTCATAATAAGTTTCAAAACAAGCCATATTGACACAAACAATATGGTCAAAATTGCAGCAGTATTCAAATCCTGTTAGCAATTCTTCAATATTTTTACGATTTTCTTCAAAATCGTATGGCGTTACTTGATTTTGTGTCATTAACATTACTCGATCCTTTCCGTAAAAAATTGTCAAAGAAACTATGTAAGAACTACTTGTTTAAATTTAAGCACATTAATCATTTTTTTGCAAGGCGCGAAAAATGTTCTCCTTAAAAATGCTATCGCCTAAATAAGGGGAACATTTTAAAAATTAAGTTTTTCTTTCTTGTTTTGTATTTTTTTGGTATTATACAAACATATATAAATGTCCATCAATGTCGTTAAAATTTTCGGTCTGGCCACTTTCGCCTTTTTCATCGGGGTTGTTTTGACTCCGCTTCTGACTCGCTATCTTTACAAATATAAAATGTGGAAGAAAAGCGTCCGGGCGAAAACTTTCTCCGGCGAAGATGCGCCCATAACTTCCGAATTATATAAAGACAAAGATGTGGGCACGCCGAGAATGGGAGGAATTCTGATCTGGGGAAGCGTTCTTATAATCACCCTTATTTTTTACGGGCTTTCCAAATTTTTCCCTTCCGATTTGAATCAAAAACTTAATTTTTTAAGCCGAAACCAGACTTGGGTGCCGATTTTCGGCTTGATTGCCGGGGCGCTTATCGGTTTGGCCGATGATTTGGTTGTCGTGTTCGGAGGAGGAAAATACAACGGCGGAGGGATAAGTTTCGCCAAAAGAATGTCACTGGTCGTTCTGATGGGCTTGGTTGGCGCATTTTGGTTTTATTATAAATTGGGAATGGATGGCGTTTATATTCCGTTTTTTGGAGAAATAGTTTTGGGAATATTTTTCATCCCGTTTTTTGTTTTCGTGATGGCGGCGATTTTTACCGGCGGGGTGATAGACGGCCTGGACGGGCTTTCCGGCGGAATTTTCGCCGCCATTTTCGCAGCTTATGGCGGAATCGCTTATTTCCAAAATCAGATAGACTTGGCGGCTTTTTGCGGGATAATGATGGGAGGGATATTGGCCTTCTTGTGGTTTAATATTCCGCCGGCCAGATTTTATATGGGCGAGACGGGAATATTGGGTTTGACGACGGCATTGACAGCCGTGGCGTTTCTTACCGACACAGTGGCGGTTTTGCCGATAATCGCTTTTCCGCTTTTTGCCGCTTCCGGTTCTTCCGTTTTGCAGATATTTTCCAAAAAATATCTGGGGCGAAAAATTTTCAGAGCGGCTCCCGTGCATCATCACTTCCAAGCCTTAGGCTGGCCGGATTGCAAGGTGGTGATGCGTTTTTGGGTCATCAGCGTCGTGCTGGCGATGATTGGAATGGTGGTAGCTCTTGGCGGAAAAAGTTTTTAAAAGTTTTAGATTTTAGATTTGAGATTTTATTTTTTAGATTGAAACATGTCCCATTATTCAACAATAATTAAAAACGGATTGGTTTTTGACGGCAAAGGCAACAGGCCGGTAAAAACCGATATTGGCATATCGGATGACGAGATAACAAAGATAGGCGATTTGCAAACGGAAGCCGCTTATAACATCGTTGACGCCACCGGCAGATGCGTGGCGCCAGGCTTTATAGACATCACCAATCATTCCGACACTCATTGGACAATTTTTTCTTTCCTGCGCCAGGAAAGTTTGGTCAGCCAAGGGATTACCACAATCATCGGCGGTAATTGCGGTTCCTCTCTGGCGCCGTTTTTGGGCGAAGCTTCGGCCAAAGAAATAGGGCGATGGGCGGACACTTCAAAAATAAACATCAACTGGCAGACTGTGGAAGAATTTCTGGCGGAAATGGATAGGCATAAGCTGGGATTGAATTTCGGAACGCTGGTCGGATTAAACACTATAAGACGCTCAATTGTTTCCGACAAGCAAAAAATAGGCAAAATTAAAATACTGCTCAAATCTTCCTTAGACCAAGGGGCGTTCGGACTCTCCACTAATTTTGGGCTGAATGATCTCGGCTTTTTTTCCGATGAAGAAATGGCTGATATTTTTAAAATCCTTCAGCCATATGACGCCGTCGTCAAACACCATCTGGAAGACGAAGGCTCAAATATTCTGCCGGCCGTTTCCCGGCTTATCGGGGCGGCCAGAAGTTCCAAGACAAAAATGCACATCTCCCACTTTAAGTCTTTGGGGCGAAGCTCTTGGAATTATTTTTCCCAAGCTTTGGAGATGGTGGAAAGAGCCAGAAAAGAAGGCGTTAAAATAACTTATGACTTTTTCCCGTACACCAAGACCGGTTCAAGCCTTTTCGCGGCGCTTCCGCCGTGGTTCAGGAAATATTCTTCCGAAGAAGCCAGGCTCATCTTATCTTCTCCCGATGACAACAGACGCCGAGATTTGAAAGACTATCTTAAGAAAATGACTCTGCACTACGACAAAATAATAATCGCTTCCGCCACATCCGGTCTGGGGATGCCGGGCAAAACAATCGGGCAAATCGCCGCCGAATCGGGCCGGGACGGGGAAGAGACGGTCTTGAATCTTCTGGAAGCCAATGATTTGCGGGTATCCATATTCAACGAAGTGATATCGGAATTTAATCTTGAACTTATAGCCAAAGACAGATTTTCCGTCGTTTCTTCCGACGGCGTCGGTTACGATTTTGCCGCTAAAAAAACAAACGACCTGCCTCACCCGAGGTCGTTCGGAACGTTTCCGCGCGCCATCAGTCAATTGGCCAAAAAGAAAGGAATAATGCCTTTGGAAACGATGATTTCCAAAATGACCGGTCTGCCCGCCCATATTCTGGGGATAAAAGACAGAGGAATGATAGAGAAAGGGAAGAAAGCCGACCTTGTCGTGTTTGATCTTGAAACAATAGAAGACATCGCCTCTTATGAAAACCCCTTCGCGCCATCTTCCGGCATCCAATATGTTTTTGTGAACGGCCAAGCTGTTGTAAGTTCCGGCAAAATTACAGGCTCGTTGCCCGGCAAGGCCATAAGAAATCGATGAGAAAACAGCTCAACATTGACAAGGTTTTTCTCGGGACGGTTTTCGCTTTTCTCTTGATCGGTTTTTTTATTCTCGCTTCGGCTTCAATGGGACTTTTGGCCAGAACGGCCGGAGCGGATTTTTCCTCCATTATTTTCCAGCAGATTATTTACGGGCTTGTCGGCTGTATCGGCCTTTATCTTTTCGCTTTTAAGTTTGATTATAAAATATTGCGGCGGTTCGCTTTTCCTTTGCTTATCTTCGGCTTGGTGGCTTCTTCTTTGGTTTTTTTGCCCAAAATCGGTTTCAGTCACGGCGGAGCCAGCCGATGGATAAGCGTCGGGCCGTTTTTCTTTCAGCCCTCGGAATTTTTGAAATTGGGGCTTATTGTCTACGCCGCGGCTTGGATTTCTTCCAAAAGAAGAAATATCGCCGACTTCAAAACCGGTTTCCTGCCTTTTGCCGGAATCCTAACGGCGGCCGGATTTCTTTTGGTTTTGCAAAGAGATATGGGCACCTTGGGGGTGGCAATAATAAGTTGCGCGGCTTTGTTTTTTCTCGGCGGCGGAAAATTCAAGCATTTGCTGGCCGGCCTGGCGATTATCGGAATAGTTTTCGCTTCTCTGATTTATTTTGAGCCATACAGGATGAAGCGCGTAACGGTTTTTCTCAATCCTTCTTACGACCCGCAAGGCGCCGGTTATCAGCTAAGGCAATCGCTTATCGCCATAGGCGCGGGAGGCATGATGGGAAAAGGTTTCGGAATGAGCGCGCAGAAATTCACTTATCTGCCCGAACCGGTCAGTGATTCCATCTTCGCCGTGTTTGCTGAGGAGTTCGGATTCGCCGGCGGTTTGTTTTTGCTTTGTCTGTTTTTGTTTTTCTTGTATAAAGGATTTTCCATATCCATCAGGGCGCCGGACGATTTCGGTAGACTACTGGGGGCGGGAATTGTTATACTGATAGTAATGCAGTCATTTATCAATGTGGCCGCCATGCTGGGGATTTTCCCGCTTACCGGAATACCTTTGGTTTTCGTCAGCAAGGGCGGTTCCTCTTTGATAGCGACATTGGTTGAAGCCGGCATATTATTAAATATCTCAAAATACAGAAGAACTTAGTTTATGAAAATATTATTGACGGGAGGAGGGACAGGAGGGCATTTTTATCCGCTTATCGCGGTGGCCAAGGCTATTAACGCCGTGGCCGACCAGGAAAAAATCGCCAATCTTGAGCTTATTTATATGGCGGAACATCCCTACGACAAAAATATTCTTCTGCAAAACGGCATAAAGTTCAAAAAAGTTTATTCGGGTAAAATAAGGAGATATTTTTCTTTTCTAAATATTATTGACGCAGTTAAGCTGATTCCGGGAATCATAAAGTCGGTGTTGGGGATGTATTTTGATTTTCCGGATGCTGTTTTCAGCAAGGGCGGATATGAAAGCTTTCCGCCGGTTTTAGCCGCCAGAATTTTAGGCATCCCGATAGTGATTCACGAGTCGGATGCCATACCCGGCAAGGCTAACGCCTGGGCCGGCAAGTTCGCCAAAAGAATAGCCGTGTCTTTTGCCGGTTCGGCCGAATATTTTCCCAAGGGCAAGACGGCCGTCGTCGGCAATCCCATTAGAAAAGAATTTTTCATAAGAGAAGTCTTGGGGGCGAAAGAATATTTCAAACTGGAAAACGGAACGCCGACAATTTTTATTTTCGGCGGTTCGCAAGGCGCCAAAAATATAAATGACAATGTTTTGGATATTTTGCCGGAGCTCCTCTCCGATTACCAGATAATCCACCAGTGCGGGGAAAATAATTATCAGGAATGCAAAGGCCGGGCGGATTTGATTTTAGAAACATCGCCGTTTAAAAGCCGATACAAACTTTTGCCTTTTTTGAAATTTGATGGAATGAGAATGGCTTACGGAGCGGCGGATTTGGCCGTTTCCAGGGCCGGCAGCGGGTCAATTTTTGAAATAGCCGCTTCCGGATTGCCGGGCATAATCATTCCCTTGACGGGATCCGCCCAGGAACACCAGCGGGAAAACGCTTACGCTTACGCCAAAAGCGGGGCGGCTGCGGTAATAGAAGAACGCAATCTCAAGCCTCATATTTTGAAATCGGAAATTGACCGCCTTTTTGCCGACAAAGAAGAAATGGCGAATATGTCCGAGGCGGCCAAGCAATTCGCCAAGCCGGACGCGGCCGAAAAAATCGCCCGAGAAATTATCAGGTTAGCCATTGAGCATAAATAAAAAAACTGCCCGGTCACCATATATAACCGGGCAGAACTCATTCTGGTCAATTTCAATTAACCAGTTGTAATAAAAAAGGAAACTCCTTGTATGGTTGATTAAAGGTGTTCGAACCAAAATGGCCTTGGCCGTGCATAATGATAAGTTTGCCGCCTAATTTATCAAATATTTTAAGGCCTTGTTTATAATCACAACCCCAAGGATCATTGTCGGAGTGAATTAAGACGATATCATCCACGTTTGATTTTATTTTGTTCCAATTATATTTTTTTTGCAAAATCAAATTAGGACCGTCTTCACCTTCTTTTAATGGTTCAATAAACCCCGCGACAAGAATTACTTGTTTAATTTTCCTGCAAAGACTTTCAATAACGCTTAGTGCCAAAGGAACTCCGGCAGAATGAGCAATAATTGCGGTCTTGTCAGAAAAAACAAAGTCACTTTTACGAACAAAGGGAACCTGTTTTTCCAGAGTCGGTTTGTCTTTATCTGGAAGTTGAGGCAACCACACATGGTGATAACATGTTAGATTGGCTTGTAAATATCTATACCAAAAAGACTCCGGCGTTTCGCCTGTACCATGCAGTATTATGGCGTTTTTCATATTAATTCATCCTTTCTATTGTTAAATTGACAAAGAGACTATTAGTAAAATTAAATTTACAAATCTAGTTTAGATATTATAATATTGGATATATATGTCAAGGAAAATAATTTTAACGGGCAGATGACTTGACTACACACTGCCAGTGTGTATTATGGTAATTATGAATAAGAATCCAACCCAATCGTTAAAATTTAACAGGATAAATGTGACACTTCCAAAAGAAACCGTCTATCTTCTTGATAAAGTGTCGGAGAAAAGGGGCAGAAGCCGACTTGTCAACAATGCCGTGCGTTTTTATATTAATGAAATTAGTAAAATAAATATCAAAAAAAATCTGCGGGAAGGCGCTATGAAAAGAAAAAAAAGAGACCTTTCTTTAGCTGAAGATTGGTTTCATGTTGAAAGCGAAACATGGCAAAACAACCAAAAATAATCAGGCTTGTTTCTTCATTTATTCCCAAAAGAGGAGAAATTTATCTTGTCAATTTTGATCCGGCTATTGGATCTGAAATCAAGAAAACTCGCCCCGCTTTAATATTGCAAAACGACATTGCCAATCGTTATAGTTCCGTAACTATCGTAGCGGCGATAACATCTTTTTCAGATAAAGACGGGAAAATGTATCCGACGGAAGTTTTTATCGGCGATTCAGAGGGCGGCTTAGATAATGATTCTGTCGCATTGCTTAATCAAATAAGGACAATAGACAAGCAGCGACTGGTGAAAAAACTTGGTGTTTTAAAAGATAAAACAATGGCTCAGATTGATAAGGCGGTTCAAATCAGTTTAGACTTTGGCGATGCAGTCTGATTTTATGCTATAATTACCGGATAATATGAAAATATTTAAAAAGATATTCAAATTTTTTGACAGGACGGAAGATAAAACCAGGTCAAAGCTAAGCAAATACCCGGTGCTTTACGCTACCGTCGGCGCGGTGGGGTTGGTGCTTTTGTGGCGGGGCGTTTGGATGGTGGCGGACTCGCTTTCCGTCTTTGACAATAATCCGTTTGATAAAACGGCTTTTATTGACGGAGCTATCTCAATAGGCGCCAGCGTGGTGATACTTTTGGTATCCGGATTATTCGTCTCTTTTTTCATAGGGGACAGGATTATTTTGTCCGGACTGAAAAAAGAAAAGAAAATGGAAGAAAAAACCAAAGAAGAGCTGGACGCGGAAATGAATGTGGTGAATAAAATGGAAGAAAAAATGGAAAAAATAGAAGAAAATATAGAAAAAATAAAACAATCTCTCTCCGGCGGCGCCTGCCATCCGGAGCCGGAAAACAAGACCGGCCAAAACAAAAACACGGATATCTATAATTAAAAAATTCAAGCCTAATTGAATCTTGTGGATAACTTTTTTAAAAACGGCTTATTTTAGCCATTTTTTATATTGATATGACCAAATAGTCATAATTATTTGATCATATATAATTAAGTTATGATAAATAATTTAACCGAGAAGCAAAAAAGGGTTCTCCGTTTAATTTATGATTGTATTGAATCGTCAGGGTTTCCTCCGACACTGGCAGATTTAAAAAATAATCTAAATTTATCTTCAAATCAAGCTATTTTAAATTACTTAACCGCTCTTGAAGAAAAAGGATGCATAAAAAGGGAAGGTGGACAAGCAAGAGGAATTAAAATACTTCCTCTTGGCTTTAAAGCCTTAGAAAAAGATCGGGCAGTTCCTTTTTTAGGAGCAAGTTCGGCTGGCCCGTTTGTGGAGTCTTTGGACAATATTGTTTCCAATTGGATAACACTAAGGGGTGAGGTTATAAAAAATGAAAAGATAATGCAGTCAAAAGAAGATTTTTTTGCAATACAAGTCTATGGGGATTCAATGATAAACGCCGGAATAAACAATGAAGATATTTTATTAGTGAAAAAAACAATGGAATTCCTATCCGGCGATATTGTTGTGGCAAGAAGCGATGACGGCACAACGGTAAAAAGGTTTATCGCTGAAAGTGACGGAAGGGCTTATTTAAAACCGGAAAATCCAGTTTACAAAAACATTCCGATATTCGCTGAAACATTTTTTGACGGGAAAGTAATATTAAATTTAAGCGCAATGAATAAAAACAATGTCAAATAATATAAAATTAGCCAGCGAAGTTCTAACTAAAATTTTCAAAGACCCGTCAATTCAATACGGGCTTAGAGAATTTGATGAGATAAAACCGGAACAAGTTTTGGAAATTTTTGAAAAAGAAAAAGGGAAATTTTATATAAAATGTTTTAAAAGAGACAAAGATATTTTGCTTTTAAACGAAGAAAAAAATTTAAGCAAACCTGAAGAAATAATCCGCCAGCTGTGGATTAACAAGCTTACGAAATATTATAACTACCCGCTGGAAAGAATTGATTTGGAAAAAGACATAAAATTCGGTCATGAAATACACAGTAAAGCGGCTGATATCATAATTTACAGAGAGGACAAGCAAACCCCGCTGATTATAATTGAAACGAAAAATCCGTCAGAAAAGAAAGGCCTTGATCAGCTCAAAACTTATATTAACTCTGAAGGGGCGCCTATAGGTGTTTGGTCCAATGGAATTGAAAAAGTCGTCCTTTATCGTCCTTACCCGAGAGAATTTCAAACACTAAGAGATATTCCTCGAGCCGATCAAGCGATTGAAGATATTTTAAAAGAAAAAATAACTCTTAATAACTTAAAAGCAAATTATGATTTGGTGAAAATTCTGAAGATTCTGGAAGAATTGGTTTTGGCCGGCGCCGGCGTAGATTCTTTCACTGAAATATTCAAACTTATCTATGCCAAGCTTTTTGATGAAAAAGAGGCTAAAAAAAGGAAGGATAACGAGGTTTTATTCAGGCAATCTGAAGATCCAAAAATTACTTTTGATGCGATCAGCAAGCTCTTTCAAGGAGCCGTCAAAGAATGGCCGGGAATTTTTTCTCAACACGACAAAATAGAATTGACGGCAAATCACCTTTCTGTCTGTGTCACCGAATTGGAAAAAATAAAAATGCTAGACTCAAACTTGGAAGTGATTGACGCCGCTTTTGAATATCTTTTGCCGGATGTCGCCAAAGGGAAAAAAGGGCAATATTTTACCCCCAGACATGTGATAGACATGGCGGTTAAAATGGTTAATCCTCAAGAAAATGAGTATGTCGTCGATCCCGCTTGCGGGTCGGGCGGTTTTCTTATTCATGCCATGAAATATGTTTGGAATAACAGTTTAAATCAATCAGACAAAGAGGAAAAAACAGAATACGCCAGAAAATATATTTACGGTATTGACTTTGACGACAAGCCGGTGAAAATCGCCCGAGCCATGATGCTTATAGCCGGCGACGGAAAATCTCATATCCTAAAGCTTAATTCGCTTAATCCCAAGGAATGGCAAGGTGATGACAGCGAAAAACTTCGATCAAGGGCGGAGCTTCAAGAGCGATTGCGCCAATTTGACGATTATGATAAAAATAGTTACAACAAAAAAAATTTTAAACATTTTAATTTTGATGTTTTATTTTCCAATCCTCCGTTTGCGGGAGAAATTAAAGAATCATTGCTTTTAAGGGATTACGATCTGGCAAAGAGCGATAAAGGCAAACTTAGAAACAAGATGGAAAGGCATATTCTTTTCATTGAAAGATCGCTGGACTTAGTAAAACCGGGCGGCAGATTGGCGATAGTTTTGCCGCAAGGAGTTTTAAACAACACAAATATGGAATATGTGAGAGACTTTCTGCTTGATAAGGCCAGAATTTTGGCTGTCGTTGGGCTGGACGGCAACACTTTTAAACCTCATGCCGGCGTGAAGACCTCAGTATTATTTTTGCAGAAATGGGAAGAAAATCGGGAAATCCCCAAAGATTATCGGATTTTTATGGCTGTTTCCAAAAAATCCGGCAAAGATAATTCCGGAGATTACGTTTATAAAAAAGACAAAGAAGGAAATTATGTCCACGATGCCAAAGGCCGGAAAGTTCTTGATCACGACCTAGACGAAATCGCCGACGGATTTTTGAAATTCGCAAAAGAGGAAAAAATAGAATTTTAGAGTATATGAATCTTTCAACAAGCACAATTGAAACGCTTACTAACCTAGCTAGTTCAAAGGATTATTTTTCTGACATTCTAAACGCCCAACTAGTGATTTTTTCTTTAATTGTTGGAGCAGTAATAGCTTTATATTTTCTTTTCAACTATAAAATTTCAAAAAACCAGATTGCGTCAGAAATTAGTGAATATGCGATAAAAACGAAACAAGAATTAATTGACGATATTGAACAGAAATACAAAATAATAACTGATAATCTAGCCTCGGAATTAGCTAAGCACGAAGAACTTATGAATTATTTAAGGGGGGAAGTATATAGGACACTAGGACAGTTTTGGGATAGTGAAAAATCGTATTCAATAGCTTTTATTTGGTGGATGAGAGCCTCTTCTAATTTTGCTCTTGCTGGCGATGAAAAACTTGTCAGAATTTCTTTAAGTTCCGCATGTAAATCAGCAAAAAAGGTTTCATCTAAATATGAGTTAACAACTGAAATTGTTGGCGAATATCAAACAATATTTGGCGACATTGACTCTAAATTATATAGAATTGAAAAGGAATTACTTGATAAAGAAGTTAAAGATGCTTTAGTTCGTGAATTTAAACCCGTTATACCAAAAACATTATAATGAGTATCATCTACTCCATAATCCAAAAATCCCAACTTGAAGGAGCGAAACGGCTAGATGCTGAATATTATCAGCCGGAGTATCTTTTGAATTCTTCAAAACTTGAAAAATTTGGTTTTGAAACATTGCAAGATTTGAGCATTTCTAATATTACCAAAGGAGAAACTCCTCTATGGCGCGGTGATTCATATTTAGATACCGGTATTCCATTTTTAAGAAGCGAAAACCTAATTTTTGCTAGTACAGATTTATCAAATATTGTATTTATTTCTGAAAAAGTTCATGAAAGAATGAAGAGATCAAAAATCTTGCCGAACAATGTACTGCTAGCGATAGTTGGTGCGACTATAGGACATAGCGGTTTAGTGACTGATGAATATCCTGAATATAATTCGAACCAAGCTGTTGCTATTGTAAAACCGGAAAATGAAAAATATTCTTGTTATTTGGCCATAGTTTTAGAAACAAAATTTTGTCAGTTGCAGATAGAAAGACTAAAGGGCGGTGGTGCTAGGGATAACTTAGATTTGCACGAAGTAAGGGTTTTAAAAATTCCAAAACCAGATTCAGAAATTTTAAATTATTGTCTAGAACAAATACATAAAATTAGAAGCTTGAAAAAACAATCACAGATTTTTTACTCCCAAGCAGAAAATTTGCTTTTGGAAGAATTGGGGTTGAAAAATTTTGAAGAGGAAGACGGTTTATGGAGCGTGGTTAAATTGTCTGAAGTGAAAAATGTCAATCGTATGGACGCAGAATATTTTCAGCCGAAATACGATAAGTTAATTTCAAAAATTAATGACCGTGATTCAAAAACATTAGAAAATTTTGTGGAAGAATATTCCACAGGATTTCCATTCAAAAGCGAAAATTATCAAGAACAAGGAGTGCCTCTGATAAGAATAAATAATATCAGAAAAGGATTTATAGATTTAAGAGATACCGCTTATTTATCCGAAAAAGATTATTTATTATCGCCAAAAGATACGGCTAATTCTGGGGATATTGTTTTATCAATGTCAGGGACTATTGGCATGACAGCTATTATTCCCGAAAATATTACCAAATGTAGTATTAATCAGCGTATCTTAAGAATTACTCCGAAAGATATTGATAAAAATTATTTAGTGCTTTTATTAAATTCTATAATTGGTTCATATCAATTAGAAAGAATAGGAACTGGCGGTGTACAGACAAATATTAGTTATAAAGATATTAAAAATATTTTAATTCCAATTTTGCCGAAACCAACCCAGCAAAAAATTGCCGAGCTAGTTAAGCAATCTCACGAAGCGCGCAAAAAATCAAAGAAATTACTGGAAGAAGCCAAGCAAAAAGTGGAAGATTTGATAGAAAACTCAGGTAAATAGTTTTTGTTTAAAAAATTAAAGCCGTCTTGCTGGTCAGCAAGACGGCTTTTTAAATGAATCAATTTTCTCCTCAATGGCGAGGAAAGAAATATACCTTATCGTTTCTTCATTATAGTCTCTTTTTATTACCAAAAGTACTATATTAAGATGCTGTTTCTTTATTTTGTTTAAAAATTTTTTCGCTCCCGTTGGTGAGCTTTTAATCTGGACAAAAATGTTTCCGAAGACGGTGTGAACAACGCAATCTATTTTCTTTTGGTCTTGCTCTGCTGTGCCTCTTGAAACCCCTTTATACCAATGAGGATTACTGCCGTTGCCATTTTCAAGCGCTCTCATAAATCTTTCTTCCGTTTGGAAACCGCGGCTTCTTTGTATATTTTCCAGTATTTTGAAAACACGGTGATTTTCTTTTAACGCAGGCACTTTTTGTCTTCGCCAATTATTTTTTGATCCCATCCCATCTCCTTTGAAAAAAGTTTTTAGGATATAAATTTTTAAATAGCCCTAGTATTGTTTTAGCATAATTGATTTTAAAAATCCAGAGAAAATATGCTAGAATAGAAAAGATATATGGATGAAACCCAAAAATCAGTCGTTACTCGCTTTGCGCCGTCGCCGACGGGCTTGTTTCATATCGGCTCGGCCAGAACGGCGCTTTTCAATTATTTATATGCCAGAAAACATAACGGCAAGTTTATTTTGCGTGTGGAAGACACGGATAAAACTCGTTCCGAGAAGCAATACGAGGATGACATAACTAACGGCTTGAAGTGGCTTGGCTTGGAGTGGGACGAATTCCATCGGCAAAGCGAAAGGACGGAAGTTTATAAAAAATATCTGCAAAAACTTTTAGACGAAGGCAAAGCGTATTTGGACGGCAAGGCGATAAGGTTTAAAAATCCGAACAAAAAAGTCGTTTTCAAAGACCTTATAAGAGGCGAAATTTCCACCCAAACCGACGATGTCGGCGACTTTGTCATTGCTAAAGATTTAGATACTCCACTTTTCCATTTTACCGTCGTGGTGGACGATTACGAGATGGGCGTTACGCATATTATAAGAGGAGAAGATCATATTCCCAACACTCCTCGCCATATTCTTTTGCAAGAGGCGCTGGGGTTTAATGTCCCGAATTATGCCCACCTGCCGCTTATTTTAGCGTCGGATAAAAGCAAGCTGTCCAAAAGACATGGCGCGGTTTCTGTAAGCGAATATAAGAATATGGGCTACTTGCCGGAAGCGATAACAAACTTCATAGCTTTTATCGGCTGGAATCCGGGCGACGAGAGAGAAATTTTTTCCAAAGAAGAATTAGTCAAAGAATTTTCGCTGGAAAGAATCCAAAAGAGCGCCGGCATTTTCAATATGGAAAGATTGGACTGGTATAACAGGGAATACCTGAAAAAATTGCCGATGAAAGATTTGGAAATTCATGTTGCCGATGAATTAAAAACGGAAGATAAAATTTTTGTAAAAAAAATAACGCCAATTATAGCTGACCGCATAAATAAAATATCAGACATTGGAGAGCTTAAAAAGGGAGAGTTGTCTTTTTTGTTTAATGAGCCGGAATACGCCAAAGAAATGCTGTTATGGAAACCCTCCCGCAATGCTTCGCATAGCGAGGCGGGCGGGAAGGAACCTAGTCTTGAAAATACCAAAAAACACTTAGAAGAAATTGTCAAGTTATTAAGCGCGCTGAACGAAAACGATTTTAATCAAGATAAAATTAAGGAAGCTGTTTGGACTTACGCCGAAAAAGAGGGCAGGGGCAATGTCCTTTGGCCTATGCGCGTTGCTTTGACGGGCTTGGATAAGTCGCCGGACCCGTTTGCCGTGGAGGAAGTTCTAGGCAAAGAAAAAACAATCCAAAGATTAAAATATGCCGTTGATAAAATTTAAAATCCGCCAAGTGGCGGTTAAACCGCCACTTGGCGGATTAACCGCCAAGCTTGCATCATTGGCTATATTTGCCGTTGTCTATTTGCTATTTGCTAATTTTGTTTATGCCTCAGCCATAGACGACTTGAAGAAAAAAATAGAAGACAGGAACACTCAAATCAAGCAAGTTCAAGAAGAAATAGAAAAATATCAAAAAGAAATAGAAAACACGGGCAAGGAAACCGTAACCTTGAAGAGCAAGATAAAAAATCTTGAAACTACCGGCAAAAAACTGGCGGCGGATATAAAGCTTACCCAAAATCAAATCCAATCAACCAAGCTCAACATAGAAAAATTAAATCTTCAAATAGGTCTTAAAACCGAAGGCATAACCGAGAAAAAAAATTCTTTGGGGGAGTTCGTCCGGGCCATAAATGAAGCCGAATCGGCCAATGTCTTGGAGGTGATTATCTCCGAAGAAGCTTTTTCCGACTTTTTTTCCAACATAGACGCGATGGATAATTTCCAGAAAGAAATAAAGTCAAATCTGGCCGGTTTGAAGGAAGACAAGGCCGACTTGGAAGAAAAAAAGAAAGAGAGGGAAGTTTACAAGAAAAATACGGAAAAGTTGAACGGCCAGTACGTGGACCAGAAAGAGCTGGTTGATATAAACAAAACCAAGACAAATAAAGTTCTTAGCGAAACCAAAAATAAAGAGACGGTTTATAAAAAACTTTTGGCGGACAGAATCGCCAAGCAGAAAGCGTTTGAGGATGAAATAAGGGAGTTTGAAGACCAGATTCGGCTGGAAATAGACCCCGGCGCTTTGCCTAAAGTCGGCTTGGGTGTGTTGAAGTGGCCGCTTGCCAGCGTGAAAATAACCCAATATTTCGGCAATACGGCGTTTGCCACGGCTAATCCTATTGTTTACAACGGAGGCGGGCACAACGGCATTGATTTCAGGGCGGCTATAGGAACGCCCATAATGGCCTCCAAAGAGGGTGTGGTGGCGGGCGTGGGCAATACCGACCAGTCTTGCAACGGGGTCTCCTACGGCAAATGGGTGCTTATAAAACATCCCAACAATCTGTCCACTTTATACGCTCATTTGTCCATTATAAAAGTGTCCGGCGGCCAACAAGTTGAAACTGGGCAGCTTGTCGGTTATAGTGGAGACACGGGATACGCCACCGGCCCTCATTTGCACTTCGGAGTTTTTGCCAGCGAGGGGATAGAGATTAAGTCTTACAAAAGCAAAATTTGCGGCACCAATATGATTCTGCCGGTTAAAACAAAAAACAACGCTTACTTGAATCCATTATCATATTTATAGTCAATTAAATGAAAACAAATAAAGGCTTTATAAAAATAATAGTCATAATAATAATTGCGCTGTTTATTTTGAGTTCTTTCAACATAAAAGTGGAATCGGTTTTCAAGAGCGCTGTTTTCAAAGAAAATATTTCTTATATATGGGGGTTTATAATGACGGCCGTTAAATTCGTTAAAGGCCTATTGTAATGTCGCACCACAAGAGTACTTCTTGTTTTATAAATAAAACAATGTCGCAAAAGGTATATTGTGCGACGTGGTATGTTGAAAATAAATGGGCTTCCCTATTGTGGTAGAAGCCCATTTTTGTTCTCTCTTTTCCTGGTTTCTTATTTCTTTCGCTTAATAAGTTTTTCCGCGTGTGTTTTGTTTCTGCCGTGATTTAACATTCCTCTTTTTTTCATTTTTTCTCCAAATTATTATTAGATAAAAACAAAAATAAAAATCACGCGCTAGGCATCCTCCCGTGCCATTAAAAAACCTTAGATATAAAGAACGATTGCCATTTTTAATATTATCACATATCATTAAATTAAACAAATGCGAACCTCATATTCCAGCATAGAATGCTTCAGAAACTGCCCGCTGAAGTATAAGTATCAAAATATAGACAAAATCAAAGCGCCTAAGAACATAGACGCCCTGTTCGGCTCGTCCATCCACGCCTCTTTGAAGTTTATGTTCCAAAGGGGGCCGCTATACCCCACCCTGGACCAGATTATAGACTTTTTCCGAACCGTTTGGGAACAGAAAAAACTGCCGATGGACGCCGAAGCTTTGGATTCGTCGGCGGAAACCGTTTACTACAAAGAAGGTATTTCTCTTTTGGAAAAATTTTACAAAAACAATCCCCCTTGGAATTACAATGTGGTGGATATGGAGTCTCGGTTTGAGTTTGAGATTGACGACCCCAAGACCGGCGAAAAACACATTTTATCCGGAATAATGGACCGAATAGACAAGAACATCGACGGCGGATTTGAAATCATAGATTATAAGACGAAACGCAAAATGCCCGGCCAAAAAGAAATAGACAGCGATTTACAGATGTCTATCTACCAGCTCGGCTTGATGAAAAAGTGGCCGCACATAGACGCGAGCAATATAAAATTAAGCTTTTATTTCTTAAAGCACGGGGAAAAAATTTCCACACATAGGACAATGGAGCAAACGGAAGAAACCAGAAACTTCATCCTGGACACCATCAGAGATATAAACGAAAAAATAAAAGCCGGCAATAACTTCCCTCCCACCCCGTCGCCTTTGTGCGACTGGTGCGAATACAGGCAGATGTGCCCGATGTGGAAGCATCTGTATAAAAAATCTCAAATCTCAAATCTCAAATCTCAAAAAGAAGTTGAAGAAATAGTCAAAGAATACTTCCGTTTGAAGGACCAGAACAGCCAAAACAGCGACCGGTTGGACGAGCTCAAAACTTTTGTCTACGGCTTTATGGATGACCAAAAAGTGGAAAGAGTTTTCGGCGAAGAAGGCTATCTGACCAGAACAATAAAAGAAAAAAATGTTTATGATTTGGAAAAATTAAAAGATGTCTTAAAACCTATAGGCAAATGGGACGAAATCCTTGAACCGGACGAGAAAAAAATTGATAAGATACTCCCCTCTTTGTCTGACAGTTTGAAAGAAAAAATCCTCTCTTTCTCCGAAAAGAAAAAAACCGTAACTTTACTTGCTAAACAGAAAAAAAGCCTGGACGAGGAAGATGAAAATGGGAAATAAAAATCAACATCACTATCACCTAAATTTGCGATAGGAATTATGTGTGATAGTTAAAAATACCGCACCGAGCAGAAACATTCTGTTTATCGTCTTTCCCGCCTTTTAATTTCAGCTTGGCGCACTTGGGTTTCGCTCATTCCGAAATGGTGGGCGATTTCGTGCCAAACGGTGTTTCTCACTATTTCTTTCAAATCTTTTTCATCGCGCGATTCTTTTTCAATCGGTTTTTGGAAAATTGTTATTTTATCCGGAAGCACCGCATTGTAATTTGATCCCCTTCTTGTCTGCGACACGCCTTCATATAAGCCCAACAGCGTCCAGCCGGAGTGGATGTTCAGTTTCTTTTTTTGGGCTGGAGTCGGTTCGTCTTCAATCACAATCGCCACATTATCCAATTTCCGCAAAAACTTTTCCGGAATATCCCTTATCCCATCTCTGACCAATTCTTCAAAATCTTTTTTGTTCATAGTTACAGTTTAGCAGAAAACACTTCCCTTAAAATCCCCCTTTCCAGCAGTTTCAATTCTTTTTCGGAGTCAGATTGCTTGCCCGTCAAAGAGGCAGGGAGCGAATCCAGATATTTGACGATTTTTTGATTGGCTTGACAGATATCTTGTATTGACTAATATAATGATATCACTACGAAAAAGACCCTGTTAAGGTTCGTCCTTAATGGGGGCTTTTTCTATTTAGGATGTTTTTAGTGAGCGGGTTTAGTTTTTGAGGGAGTATTTTCGTAAAATAATTTTCTTTGGTCTTCATTTGCGCGTCTAGCCGCTTCCATAATTACTTTCTTTTTTTCTTTGCTTGAAGTTTCAAGAAAAAACCGCGAAAACTTGTTTGAATGTTTCGCTTTGTCCTCTTTTTTTAATAAAAAATTAAATAATTTCATACTCTTTTATAAGTTCTTTTAATTGCTTTTCAGTATATTTTAATATTATATAACTGTCAATTTTATCTACATTTTCTTTAAACTGAATTACTTGATTTTTGAAGTTTTTTTCTACGAGATAAACCGTAATTTTTTCGCAAAAATACTCCTTCAGCCTGTCCACAACTAGTTTGGCTGAGATGAATTGATTAATAAAAACTTCTTTCAAGATTCTACGTCCGTCTTTTTCTTCTCGACGAACGGTAAATTCCCACGCAACAAGCGGGTCTTGATAAATATAAAAAATAAAGACAGTTCGATCTTTTTTTAAAGATCGCTCAATGTTATCTTTTGCTTTTTCGAAATTTGAGAGAGTACCATCAAGAATGAAGTTTTGTCTGTTTTTAAGAACACTGTCATGAATTTTTTCGACCGCTATTGAAACTGCTCCTTGAAATAAATATGCATTACCGCCTACATAGCTGGGCAGTTTGTTTCTAATTTCATCGGCATCAATACGCGCCACAAGATTTTTGTTATTATCCCAAAGAATGTTGATCAATTCTTTCGAAAATTCCGTTTTTCCGGCACCGGGCGATCCAGCCATAAAGACCGAAACAGGGGTTGCGTCAGGAGCTATTTTTCTGATATCAGCAAACTCTTGGATAAGTTTTCTTACATTTTCCTTATTTTTTACAAAATCAATAGCTTCTTTTTTGATATTTTCTTCAGACAACATGCAACCATTATATATCATATTTACATTAAACGCCTTTTTATCTCGCCGGAGCGTTAGAATTCTCCCGCGAAGGCGGAACTTAAAATCCCCTTTTCCAGCAGTTTCAATTCTTTTTCGGCGGCGGATTGAAGGGTTTGAATTTTTCGGACTTTTTCCGAGAGCGAATCAAGATATTTGACGATTTTTTGCTGTTCGGGAAGAGGCGGGAGAGGAAATTTTATTTTTGCCAATTTAGTTCCGTTGACATTTGGTTGAGCTCCGCCAACTTGCCCTTGTGTTATTTGTCTCCAATAATCCGGAGATTGAAAAAAATAATATAAAAAATCCGGCAGTATTTTTCCTGTTGCCCTAAGTCTTATCAAATAAGAGGCAAAAACTGCGTTTTTCGGCGAATTTTTTATTAAATAACTTTTACCTACAGTTGCGCCAGTGCGGGCAAAAACAATATCGCCATTTTTTAATTGATATTTTTCAACATCATTGCAAAAACAATAAGGAACATTTTCCCAATCAACATTGCCCTTTTGAATATCGGTAATTCTTAAAAATTTAGGACCAACGGCCTCAAGTTTAGCCGACTCTGTATATCCATACTGGGGCTTTTCACAAACATCGCCGACTTTAACATCCTCCCACTCTTTCATCTTTCCTTCTTCAAAAATTTTATTCAGAGCCGAGGGAATCAAGGTCGAAGCGTCCGCCAGCGCCTCTTTCCGCAACTTCTTCGCCTCATCAATTTTCGCCATCATCTTTTCAATCCTCTCAACAATTTTCTTCTGAATTTCAATCGGAGGAAGGGGGATTTCTTTTTCTTTCAAAATTCTATAGTGTCTTGCATATCCTCTAGTTTCAATGTTCAAGCTCAGTAGTGCTAGATAAAAATATTTAGGATTAAGGTTTTCTTTTGGTAATAAAATTTTTGTGCCATCAGCTCCAAGAGCAAAAGGAAAATCAGTATATTTAAAAATTCTTGTGTGGTCTCCAAAAATTATTACTGGCAATTTACCTTTATAAATTGTATTTTTGTCATTTGTAAAACCGCCTACAAATTCTTGCCCTTGATCAATAATTGGATACAAACCATTTTTTAAATAATCTTTAATTTTAATACCTTTTATTTTGGGCACTTTATTTAAACAGTCTTCTAATTTTTTTGTTGGGTAATTAGTCATGGTTTTTATACGGAATGGTTGAATATTGTATTTTCCCATTCCGATTTAACACCCGAATTTCTCTCACTTTTAAATTATCTTCTTCTAATTCAAAAGGTCTGATATCAGCTTGCCAATTTGACCTGCAATAAATATTATTCTGATCATTCGTATAAAAAATTTCCAACCGTACGGGTATTTTTTCATTAGCAATGCTGTACCATTCTTTAAATTTTTTAACTAAAGAAAGACTAAAACGAAAAGGGGCATCTTCCAAAGTTTGATATAGAGGTATTCTGTTGTCTTGAGAGGGTGATGTTTGTAATCCATTTGATATGGGTTTTGAGATATTAAAAGCAACACCCCGCCCAGCGTTAAAACATTCAAATTCAATTGAAAAAGCAATTTCAAAAGGATCAGACTCCGCTTTAATAATATTTTTTTGTTCTACAACGCTATAACCATGATATTTCTCTCTTTCTCGTTGACCAACCCAAAAATGGGTAGGTCTCAAAACCAAACTGGGAGATGTAGTCATGGCTGAATCCCAGTCAGATTTTTTAAGGGTTTTAATTGAGAACCACAATGACACAATTGCTGTTATGCCAATTAAAGCATTCGTTATAACATTTATTAAATCAGACCATGTCATAGTTGGTTATTTTTTTGTGTTAAATTTCATAAAAATTTTTTACTGTGCCACACCAATCCAAATGAACAAAAAACAATTTTAAGTCCCTATCTTCAAAAGTTCTGCGAATTATAAAGATAAAATCTTTCTCCTCAAATGATCCTTGTCTCGAAATTTCTCGCTCGAAAACACTATCGTAAGAAAATTTTATAGCTTGATCTTTTTCTGATTCAAAAACTTTATGAAAAGAAATCAAGCGAGCAGATTTTAACCCAACAAAAATTTTATTATCGCTATATTTATTTTTTAAATTTTTTACAAAAGAATTAAAGTAAAAAGAGAAAGCAATTAATCCACCGAGATTAGAGATAGCATTGATTAATTTATCATCAGCTAACCATTCGGCCAATATCATTGGCCAATCAGCACTGTATCCAAAATTTTTATCTTGTAGATTAACCTTAAAATTTGAAAATTTTTCGTCACTTTTAACTATTGCTTTAATTTCTTGTGTAATTTTACTATCTTCAGGTTTGCTAATCCGTCCAATAACAAAATCAATATCATTAATATAAAGATCAAAAATTACAGAAGATTTGTCTTTTTTATTTTTTGTAAAATTAAACATTTTTTGTATGATTAGAATGGAATATCCTCAGGTTTTAAAAAATTCAATTCACTGAAATCAAACTTCATACCATTTTTTTCCATATCTTCACGTAATGAATAATAATGTTTTTGTTCGTCACTATTCATAGAAAGATAGAATTTTTTCCACTGTTCCGCCGGAAATTCAATTTCTTTTGATCTTTTATATAGTTTTGAGAAAAAGTTTTTAGCCTCTGATGCGTCTAGGACTTGATTGTATGGACCAAAACTATAATTGGAATTATCTATGGATGCTTGCAAAATATCAGAAATAACACCAGAATCAAACTTATCAATGTAAGGCATTACAAAATTAAATATTTTATCACTATTACCCCAAGAAGGACTGGTTCTAAGCTTGTCGGCAATTTTTAGTTTTATGTTTTCAATTTTTTGTTTTTCTTCGATATTATTCTCAACTGCTTTTATTTCTTCTTGTTCTTTCAAAGAAACCTCTGGTAAATTACTTAAATCATTAAAAAATTTAACATTGCCAATATTTTTTTGTTTAAATTCATCAACTAAAAAAGGATGGATGTAATATTTATCGTCTCTTGCAATACACCAATCATTATAATTCATTGTAAATAATAAAAGTGATGGTTTTTTTATTTCATTTTTTAGAAAAAAGTAAAGAAGACTTTCCCAAATATATCGATCACAATTTTTTTCATTTGCATCTTTATCAAAAGGAGGATTGCCTTTTATTGTTCGCAATTGTGTAGCTTGAAGAATTTCAAGAGAATCGGGAATTATTATTGATATAGCAGCTAAGTCTTTTAAAAAGTCATTTGTTTTTATCGAAGTAATTTTTTTTTGACTATCAAAGTCTTCCTTTTCTAGTTTTTTAATCACTTTTTCAATCTGTTTAATTAGAAGCGGTGTGTTTAAACTAGAAAATTCATTTTTAGTGGAAAGGCTTTCTTTAAGGGTGTTCAAAGATCTTATTTTATTTGTATTTTTCTTTTCAAACCAATGGGAATAACGATTTCTATTAATTTCATCAAGTATTTGTTGCGGAACTAAAATTTCATAATTACCTTCAGAAAGTTTTTTTAATTTAGACAAAATTTTAATTCTTAATTCAATGTTTAAAAATACTGACTTGTATAAATTTGTATCAATGAATATATATTTTTTCATATCTCTTTCCTTATTTCTTTTAACACTTCCCCTATCTCCCCCTCTTTCTCCATCAACCCCTTCAAAATTTCCTCCGGAGATTTGTGCTCAATGTCATCTTTTTTGTTCGGGTTTTTAAAATCCAAGTTATAATTTCTGGCTTTGATTTCTTCTATGGATACTTTCCACGCATATTCGTTTTCTGTTCGGTTTTGGAACCATTTTTTAACGGCGTTAAATTCTTCGTCTTTTATCGGCCTGCCTTTGGTGTATTGCCTCAAACCTTCCGGCAAAGGCATTTGATAATACCAGACTTCCTTTGTCGGCTTGCCTTTTTCAAAAAACAAAAGATTGGTATTCACTCCGGCGTAAGGGCTGAACACGCCCGACGGCAAACGCACAATGGTATGCAAATTAAATTCTTCAAGCAGTTTTTGTTTTATCGCCGTGATCACTCCTTCGCCGAAAAGAGAACCGTCCGGCAAAATAATCCCCGCTCGCCCATTCGGCTTAAGCAGCTGCATAAACAAGACAAGGAAAAGGTCGGCTGTGCTTTTGGTGCGGAAAGAAGCCGGAAAGTTGGCTTCCGTGCCGTCTTTCACTACCCCGCCGAAAGGAGGATTAGCCACTATCACATCCACCCTATCTTTGGGACCGTATTCCCTAAGCGGGCGGGAAAGCATATCGTCTCTTTTTATCTGCTGGGGCGTTTCCACTCCGTGAAGAATCATATTGGTGATGGCGAGCAGATGCGGAAGCGGTTTTAGCTCCACCCCTTTTAGCGATGTCTGCAGTTTCTTCTCGTCTTTTGCCGTTTTTATCTCTCCGCTGTTTCTAATATGTTCCAGAGCGCTCACAAGAAAGCCTCCCGTGCCGCAGGCCGGGTCCAAAATAATTTCTCCCAGCTTGGGGTCGGTCATCTCTACCACAAATTTGGTAATCGGCCTCGGCGTGTAATACTCCCCCGCGTTTCCGGCGCTTTGCAATTCCTTGAGTAGGTGTTCGTAAATTTCGTTGAAATGATGCTTATCTTCCTGCCTGTTGAAATCTATCTCGTTTATTTTGTTTATCACCTGCCTTATCAGCGTGCCGGACTTCATATAGTTGTAAGTGTCTTCAAAAACTTCTTTGACGATAAATCCGCGCGGGTCGTCGCTCGCGCCAAAAGAAAGCCCTTTGAGCTTTTTGAAAAGTTTGTTGTTTATGAAATCAAGAAGCTCGTCCCCCGTCATACCCTCCGGGTCTTGAGCCCAATTTCTCCAGCGCAATTCCGGTGGCAGAGGAGATTTGTATTTACCGTCTATCAGTTCGTATTCTCTTTCTCTGTCGTCAAAAATTTTGAGGAACAGAAGCCAGACAAGCTGAGACAAACGCTGGGCGTCTCCGTCCACGCCGGCGTCTTTTCTCATAATATCCTGAATTGATTTGATGACTGATTGGATAGACATATTTTAATTGGCGTAAATTGATTCTTGCAGTTTTTTGATAATTTTCAAATAATTTTCCCGCCCGCCGAAAATACCATTGACGATTTGCACCGGCGTGCCGAATCGCATAAACGGCATAACGCCGAGATCGCCTATGTCGTCAATGGCGGTAATGCCCTCGTCGGCGTATTTGTCTATGAGCGCGTTTATTATTTCTCTCGCCTCGCCTTCGTATTTGGCGAAATAATCTTTCTTGCGGACATTTTCTGCCCTCTCTCTTCTTGTAAGCGCTGGCTTGCCGAACGCGATATGGCAAACGAGATCAAAGGGGTCAAGGTCTTTCCCTGTCTCCTGTTCAAGTGCTTCAAAAATTATTCCTTTGTTTTCCAACTCGTTCATAATGGCTTCTTTTTTGTCAGCGCTTGTCCATACGGTTAGAAACTTATCAAGTGAGGAGTATTCTTTAAGAATATTTTTTCTTGTGTAATCTTTAAGAGATTCTGTGATGAGTTTCCCGTTTTCTCCGATATATTGCACTCGTTCGTTAATAATTTTTACATCCACTCCGTTTATGAAATATTTTTTAGGAGCGTCTTTGACCATCCCCGCGCCGTCAAAATTAGCAGAGTTGCTGATCATTATTTCTTCTTGCGGATTGTAAGCGGTTGCTTCCTGCTCTGCTTCTGTTGGCGGATTTATCGGGTCGTTTCCTTTCGGCTCGTAAATCACCACAGGGTCGCCGTCAAAATCCGGATCGGCAAAAAGTTCGGTGGCGTTGCGGAAGTCCATAATCGTGAAATAATACTTGCCGTAATCTTCCCGTAATCTGGTCCCTCTGCCGATAATTTGCTTAAACTCGGTCATTGAGCTGATGTTCGCGTCAAGGACTATCAATTTGCAAGTCTGCGCGTCAACGCCGGTGGTCATAAGTTTTGAAGTGGTGGCGATAACCGGATACAAACTCTCCGGATCTATGAAATTGTCCAGTTCTTTTTTGCCCTCTTCGTTGTCGCCGGTGATGCGGACTATATATCGGCGATTTTCCGCCACGAGATCGGCGTTTTCATTTACTAAAGCCTGTCTAATTCTTTCGGCGTGATCAATATCAACGCAAAATACTATGGCTTTTTGCATCCTATCCGTTTCTTTGAAGTATTGCGTTATTTTCTTGGCGACCAACTTTGTCCTGTCGTCTATTACTATATTTCTGTCAAAATCTTTGGTGTTGTAAATTCTGTCCGGCACATCATAGCCGTACTTATCTATCTTGCCTTCTTCCGGCCTGTAACCTTCCACATCTCTGTCAATAATTATCCTGATGACCTTATATGGCGCCAAAAAGCCATCATCAATGCCTTGTCGCAAGGAATATGTGTATATCGGCTCGCCAAAGTAAGTTTGTGTTGAAATGTCTTTCGTTTCTTTCGGCGTGGCTGTGAGACCTATTTGCGTGGCGTTTTTGTAATACTCAAGCACTTCTCGCCATGCGGAATTATCCCTGGCGCTTCCTCTGTGGCACTCATCAACGATTATCAAATCAAAAAAGTCGGGAGAAAATTGTTTGAAAATATTTTTTTCTTCTTCTCCTCCGGTAATGCCTTGATATAGGGCAAGATAAATTTCATAAGATTTATCCACTGTCCTGTTTTCAATTTTCGTCATTTTGTCGTCGAAATGCCGGAAGTCGTTCATCATCGTTTGATTGGCTAAAATATTCCTGTCCACTAAAAATAGAATCCTTTTTTTCGCTTTTGATTTCCAGAGTCGCCAAATTATCTGGAAGGCCGTGTAGGTTTTGCCCGTGCCCGTAGCCATCACTAGCAAAATTCGTTTTTGCCCTTTCGCTATCGCTTCCACTGTTCTGTTGACGGCGATTTGCTGGAAGTATCGCGGACTTCTTCCGCCGATTTCTTGATGATACTCTTGTTCTATTACAGTCTTCTGTTCAAGGGAAACATCTTTTGCTTGCATATATCTGTTATAGAGATCATCGGGAGAAGGAAAATTATCCATTGAAATATCCTTTTCTTTTTGCTTGCTTTTTGACAATCTGTCGTGTTCCAAAAAAGCGTCTCCGTTTGTGCTGTAGACAAAAGGTATATCAAGAGTCTCGGCGTAATTTAAGGCCTGTTGCATACCGGAACCGACAGAATGATTGTTATCTTTTGCTTCTATGATGGCTATGGGAAAATTGTTTTTATGGTAAATGATAAAATCGGCGCGCTTTTTCTCGCCTCTTGTGGCAATTTTACCTTTTACGATTATTCTTCCCGCCGTAAAAGTCGTCTGTTCCCTGATTTGTTTTTGAAGATCCCAACCAGCCTTAACGATTGCCGGCAAAACATACTTGGAACAAATGTCCTGTTCGGATAAGGATTTTTTGTCTATCTCTGTCATTTTTATAATTTTACCATTTTTTAGGCTTTATCGCAAGGTTTTTTGACAATAAGCGGGGTTTGTTTTTACCTCAACCCCTTGCAATTGGCCGCTGGTTGGTAGCCGGCTTTTTGGGCTTCGGCTTGGGTGGAAAACCAGATGCGGTTTTGCTCTTTGATGACATTGGCCGATTCGCACCAGATATAGTAATATTTTTTGCCGTTTCGGGAAGCGACAAAAATTTTATCGGTTTTTATTTCATTATCGACGTTCGATGTCGATAATGGTTTTGTTTCGCTTATTTCCGAGCTTTCTATCGTTATTGGCGTTTTTTCTTCCCGAATTTTGGATAGTCGGCCTAAGCCGAAGCTGATGGCGGCCGTCAAAATGATAATGGCCGCCAAATAAAGCTCCTTATTATTACTTTTTACCCATCCGACGAGACGCTTGCAAAGCTTTATTATTTCTGATAGCATAGTTAACATTATATAGTTTTTTTGATTTTATGGCATCCGCCTTCGTTAAAACTTCGGCGAGATTGCTCATAATTTCACAAAAAATTAAGAAATTTTTTAGAAATTATGGCACATGTAAAAGCTGGAGGCACCAGTAAAAACTTAAGAGATTCACAGCCCCAATACAGAGGGATTAAGCTTTCCGACGGCCAAAAGGCCAAGGCGGGGTCTATTATTGTCCGCCAAAAAGGGGTTAAAGTTTGGGCCGGGGAAAATGTCCGGATGGGCAAAGACAATACTCTCTTTTCTGTAAAAGAAGGCTTGGTAAAATTCACTGACAAAAGAAAAACGAGATATGACGGCGTGATCAAAAGGGTTACGATTGCCAATGTTATATAGGGCGCAATGAAGTAAAATTTTGAGACGCGTCGGAGCCCACCGCGTTTCGCGGAAGGGTGAAGCGCGAAAAATTTTACTTCATTGCGCCAATAATTGTTTTTAGATCGCTAAAACATCAAGGACAAACTCTTGATGTTTTGCTTTTATGATGTGTTCGCCCAATTCTTTGACGGGTTTTTCTATCTCAATAAACTTGGAAGGAATATCCAAATGATGCTCTTCTTTTAAAATCTTGCTTATTTCGTCCGGGTGAATTATGGAGAACAAGTGGCCCTTTTCGTTGGCTTTGGCTTTTATTTGGACTTTCAAGTCCTTGAGGCCTTTGATATTTTTTTCCAAAATATCTTTTTGCACTTCCCTGTCTTGTTCCGTTTGGTTCTTTAATTTCTCGGCGGAAGCTATCGCGGCCGGCGTGGCGACTTGAGCCAACTTTTTAGGCAACAGAAAATTGCCGGCATAGCCGTCGCTCACATTTTTAACCTCCCCCTTCCGGCCGACGCCGGCTATGTCTTGCGATAAAATCACTTTCATAAATTTGTTTAACGCTTTTTATGCTTCTCCAAATATTCGTTTAAAATTCTTTCGTATTTTTTGGGATTGACGATGCCTCTTAACAATATTTCTTTGTGATAACCTCCCGACGCGGAAACTTCCACGATGACGTTGCCGTAATTGAATATTCGGCCGACGAGGCTCTGGTGCGATTTTACGCTTTTAATGCTGCTGATGTCGTAAATTTCTTCGTCAATGGTCAATACCCCCTTGCAATGCACGAGCTTGTCTTCGGTGATGTAAAAATTATTTTTGACCCACGCCAGCACGACATAAACGACATAATAAGTTTGCAGAATAAATTTAAGCAAAGAAGAAAACAAAATTATGTAGCTTCTCTGGTATTGGATGGACAGGCCGATCTCGGTGAAAAAAAGAAAATAAATGAAAACATAATATAGCAATTCCACGGCTAAAAAAGCGAAAACAACCCTTGCTCCGAGAAGAACGGCGCTGTCGTGGATATGATGAAGGCTTTTTTGAAGTTCTTTTTCTTCCATTGGCTTGATTTTAGCAAATAAAACTATTTTTTCCAATTATTGACCACTTCTTTCGCTTTTTCCATCTGGGGGTCGTTTTCCAATTCTATGTCTTTTTTGGTTATCTCCACCTTGAAATCGGGCTCCAAACCTTGGTCGGAGATGGAAACGCCGTTGGGAGTCAGCCATTTGGCGATGGTGATTTTGAGCGAAGTTTGGGGAGTGATTTCCACAAGCTCCTGGACCGAGCCCTTGCCGAAAGTTTTCGTTCCGACCAGTTTGGCGACGCCATGCTCTTTGAGTGCGCCGGCCATAATTTCCGAAGCGGAAGCGCTGCCCTCGTTGACCAATATTGCCAAAGGAAGATTGTTGAAGATATTGTAGCCTTTGCTTTTGAACACATTTTCTTCTCCGTTGCCGAATTTTTCCCGCACCACCGTTTTTCCTATCGGCAAAAACCAGCTGGAAGCGTCAACCGCCGATTCCAGAAATCCGCCGGGATTTCCTCTTAAATCTATAATCATTTTGCTGTTGCCGGAATAAACGAATTCCCGCAAGGCGTTTCTGAACTCATTGGTGGAGTTTCCGGAAAAGCTGTAAAATTTTATCAGAAATATTCCGCCCGGTTTTTCTTCCGTTTCCAAAATCGGAACGACGATGGTGTCTCTTATAAGAGTTATTTCTTTGGTCGCTTCTTCGCCCTTGGGAAGAATAAGAAGTTTTATCGCCGTGCCTTTTTCTCCTCTGATGAGCCTGGCCGCTTCTTCGGCCGTCATATCCACAGTAGTCTTTTCGCCGATTTTCAAAATTTTGTCGCCCGCTTTGATGCCGGCGCGATAGGCCGGGGTGCCCTTAAGCGGAGAAATCACCGTGACCGTTTCGCCCTTTACTCCTATTTCCATCCCGACTCCGCCAAAGTCTCCTCTGATAGTGTCTTTGAATTCCTTGTTTTCTTGAGGCGGGAAAAATACGGAATAAGGGTCGTCCAAAGATTTCACCATTCCTTCTATGGCGCCCCAGACCATTTTTTGCCCGTCCAAATCTTGGGCGGAAACATATTTGGAATTCACCGCGTTCCAAGCAGTCCAAAACGGAGCAAAATCAATTTCCGGCTGTTTGCCGGCTTCTTGATTGATTATATTGAGTCGCTCGTCGACGTCGGACATCGAGCCTCGATGTCCGACGTCGACGCCTAAATAAAATATACCAACGGCCGCCAAAACGGTTATAAAAACAGCCAAGTATTTATTTTTTGAAAACATGCTTTCCATTTTACATTAAAAATTATATAATTAAAAGCAGATTATGATTACGACGCATAAATACAAAACTTTGATCTGGGTGGACTTGGAATCTCCCGTCGTGGAAGACATCAAAATTTTGATGCAACAATACAATATTCCGCCCATTGTGGCCGACGAGCTTTTGAAGCCGACCATCAGGCCGAAAGCGGATATTTACGGCAATATCGTTTATCTCATTCTTCATTTCCCTATTTACGACATAAGCCGGAAGGTAAGCGAGCCCTGTGAAGTGGATTTTATTTTGGGGAAAAATTTCATAATAACGGCGCACTACAAATCAATAATCCCTTTGCATGAACTGGTTAAGATATTTGAAGTGGGCGTTCTTTTGAAAGAGCATCATTTCGCCAAGAGCGTTGGCCGGCTGACATTTTTAATCACCAAAAAATTATACGATTACGCTTTAAGGCAGTTGGAACACATTCACGCCAAAATATCGGAAATTGAAGAAAGAATATTCACCGGCCAGGAAAAAGAAATGGTCAAAGAAATTTCTTACGTCCAAAGAGACGTTCTGGAATTCCAAAGAGCCGTCCACGCCCACGGCAGCGTTTTGAAATCGCTTTATGAAACAGACCAAAAAATAACCGGCAAAGATTTTAATCATTATTTGAACAGCATGCTGGCCGAACTGGCCAGAGTGGAAAACTTGCTGGACAGTTCCAAAGAAACCATAGAGCTTTTAAGAGATACTAATGATTCTCTGCTTTCCAACAGAACAAACGAAATAATGAAGAAACTTACCTCTGTGGCCCTAATAACTTTTCCGGTAATGTTTGTAATAGCTTTATTCAGCACAAGCATTGAAACTTTCCCATTTATGGGTTTTTCAGGAGCTTTTTGGTTAATGCTTTTCCTTGCCACTTTGTCGGCGATGTCCGCTTTCGCATTACTTAAAAAACAAGATTTGTTGTAAAACTTTACGATGTGCTAACATCTAAGTAATAAATATTATGTCCTCCGAACCCAAAAACTTAATGGCGAAAATACCGCCTCAAAACATAGACGCGGAAAAATCCGTCTTGGGCTCTTTGATGCTGGACTCAAAATCCATTGATGTCATCATAGACATTCTGCGGCCGAATGATTTTTATCAAACCAAGCACAAAATTATTTTTGAGGCTATGGTTGATTTGTATCAGAGCAAGGAACCTATAGATATTCTCTCTCTTTCCAGCCGGCTCAAAGATAAAAAACAGCTTGATGCCGCCGGAGGCAGTTCTTACTTGACCGAGCTGGTCAATTCCGTGCCGACTTCCAGCAACGCCAAACATTACGCCGAAATCGTCCACAAAAAAAGCGTCCTAAGAGACTTGATAGAATCGTCCGGACATATTCATCAGCTGGGCTACAACGAGGAAGGAGAGATTGATTCCATTTTGGACGAAGCGGAAAAGAGAATTTTCAGCATCGCCAGAATGTCCACCAAACAAAGATTCGTGAATATGAAAACTTCTCTTATGGATGCGTGGGAAAGGTTTGACAAACTCCACAAATCAAAAGGAGAATTAAGGGGCGTGCCAAGCGGATTTCCCGAACTGGACAACTTGCTGGCCGGATTTCAAAAATCAGACCTTATCATCTTGGCGGCCAGGCCGTCCATCGGCAAGTCTGCCTTGGCTCTGGACATCGCCCGCAACGTGGCTTGCAAAGGAGGCGTGCCGGTGGGCATCTTTAGCCTTGAAATGTCCACCCAATCTTTGGTGGACAGAATGATCGCTTCCGAAGCCCACGTGGATTCTTGGAAATTGCGCACCGGCCGGCTTTCCAGCGATGACGAATTTGCCAGAATCAGAGACGCTTTGGACCGGCTTTCCACGGCGCCAATATTCATAGACGACGAGTCTTCGGTAAACATTATGCAGATGAGAGCCAAAGCCAGAAGATTGCAGGCGGAACACGGTTTGGGTTTGATTATAATTGATTACCTCCAGTTGATGGTACCGAGGCAAAATTCGGACAATATGGTCCAGCAGATGACGGAGATTTCCCGTTCTCTCAAGGGCTTGGCGAAAGATTTGCAAGTGCCGGTTATCGCCTTGTCTCAGCTCAACCGGGCGGTGGAATTAAGAAATCCGCCCATTCCCAAGCTTCACGATTTGAGAGACTCCGGTTCCATTGAGCAGGATGCCGACGTGGTGATGTTTATTTACAGAGAAGACAAATACAAGCCGGACACCGACAGGAAAAATATCGCCGAGATACACATAGAAAAGCACCGTAACGGTCCGACCGGAAAAATTGACCTTTACTTCAATCCGGAAAAAGTCAGCTTTTCGTCCATAGAAAGAGGAGATTTCGGGCAAATGTAACTTCTTTATTTACTATAAATTAAAAGTCAGGAATATTCATTTTTCCATCACTGAAGAAGAGGGAAATGATTACAAAACGAACATTCCTGACTTTTAATTCGTAATTATTTATGGATATCAATCGGCTCATAGAAAGTTTTTTGAAGTTTCCGGGCATCGGTCCTAGGCAGGCCAAGCGGTTTGTTTATTTTTTGGCGGGAGAAGGCAAAGAATACGTGGACAATCTGGCCAAGCTTATTTTGGAGGTTAAAAGCGGGATGAAGCAATGCGGAAGCTGTTATCGTTATTTTGAGTCAAAAAACGCCGAAACTGACTTATGCCCCGTTTGTTCCGGCGCCGGACGAGATTCGTCCGTCATTATGGTTGTGGAAAAAGACGTTGACTTGGAAAATATAGAAAGAACCGGCAACTTTCGCGGGAAGTATTTTGTTTTGGGCGGATTGCTATCTTTAGCCGGAAACGGAACCGCCGAAGTAAGATTGAAACAGCTTTTTGATAAAGTCCAAAAAGAAAAACCGGCGGAAATTATTTTGGCCACCAGCGCCACCGTGGAAGGCGAAAATACCAATTTATATATAGAAAGGATTTTGGAGCCGTTAAAAGTCAAAATAACCCGACTCGGACGCGGCCTTTCCACCGGCGCGGAATTGGAATATAGCGACAGCGAAACGATAGAAAACGCGCTAAAAAATAGGGCTTGACTTTTAAGGTGTTTTTTGTTAAGAATAGAGTTGGAGCTGTTTAAAATAAATCATTTAATTTTCTAAACTTCTAAGAAGAAAGGAGCCGAAAATGTCTTCAGTTAAAAATAAAGTTGATTTGCTTATTGATGAGATTAAGAAAATTCAAGAAAATTGCAAGCATATGTTTTTCTTGTTGGATAGATATGAACCAAAAGAAACTCTTGAAAAGGGAACATTTCGTGTAGAAAGAGGAATAATGGCTTCCTGCCTTTATTGCAGCAAGAAAATTGGGGTTGATATGACCAAAATGTGCCCCCGTTGCTTTGGAGAAATGATTAGGCAAAAAGAAGAGAGAAAAGGTTCTATTGATGATCAATTGTATTGTTGCAAGATATGCAAATACACCGTTCACCAACGTAAAGCGTAAAGAACTTAAATAACCAAAAGTAAAGTAGTAAAAATAGCCAACTAAAACAATGTTTTTTTGGCTATTTTATTTTTGAGATTTTTAACTACTTTATTTCTTTTATCACCACTTCCGTAAACGGCTGTCTGTGCCCCATTTTTCTTCTGGCTCTGGTTTTTCTTTTGTATCTTAAAACTGTCACCTTTTCGGCTCGGCCTTCCTTTTTCACCTCGGCCGACACTTTCGCTCCTTCCACATAAGGTTTGCCCAATTTTATCTCCTCCCCTTCTATGATAAGCAAAACATTGTCAAAGGAAACAATACCGCCTTCTTTGGCGTCTTTGAGTTTCTCAACTTTGAGCGTTTGGCCGGGTTGAACCAAATATTGTTTTCCGCCTGTTTCTATAACGGCTGATTTGTTGGAATTCATAATAAAATCTATGCTACTCTATTTCTTCCGGTTTGTCCACAATTTGCGGCTCAATGCCGACGGCAACGCCGGTAATGCGCAAAATATCCTTGTCTATCTTATTCAATTCTTTGTAAGAGCTGTTGTAAGCGTTAACCGTCGTGGACAAATTAACTCCCAACTTTTTCATAAACTCTTCGTAAACCCCGAGATGGCGCGACAAGTCCTCCACCCTCTTTCTTATCTCTTTGGCCGATTCTTCTATCTGCAAAGCGCGCAAGCCTTGAAGAACTGTCTGTAAATAAGCCATAAAAGTGGTGGGAGAAACAATGATGACTTTTTTCTGCTTGAAAGCGTATTCTATAAGGTCAACGGTGGAGGTTTTCACCGCTCCGACTTGATTGATGAGCAGGTCGTAGAATATGCCTTCAGACGGTATAAACATAAAAGCAAAATCGGTCGTGTCCTCGTTGGGCCGGATATATTTGGAAGTTTCGTCAATTCTGTTTTTCAAATCCTGCTTGAAAAGTTTTTCCAGTTTTTCTTTTTCCGCCGGATTGGTTTCGTTGATTATTTTATTATAGTTTTCCAAGCTGAATTTTGAGTCAATGGGCAGCATTTTGTTTTTATCCAAAAAGATGACGGCATCCACGATGTCTCCGTCGGCAAACTTGTATTGCATCTGGAATCGGCCCGGGGGCAAAACATTTTTCAGCACCGTTTCCAAGTAATATTCGCCCAGCACGCCTCTCTGCTTGGGATTGGTGAGAATATTCTGCAAGCTTTGCAACTGGCCGGCAAAGCCGATGACTTGCTTGTTTGTTTCGTCCAGCTTAGTCAGCTTTTCCGTCACTTCGGAAATTATCTTGGCCGAATGGCCTATTTGCGATTGCATCGCTTTCGTGGACTCACCTATTCTGTTGTCCAAAGTGTTTCTAATGTCCAGATTTGTCTTGTGCAAAGCCTCTTTAATATCTTTCAACTGCTCTTGCATCATCAACGCCGCTCTGTCGCCATTTTTATTCTCATCCTTCGGCGCCAACGCTTTTTTTATCAAAACCCAAAACACTACGGCAAAAACCGCCATCACTCCAACTAAAACCAAAATTATCGTCAAAATTTGCGGCATAAATATCTATTGCGATTATAGCACAAAAACAATTTTTCCAAGTTTGTTATAAAAAATCCTACCACTAATTATGCTGGAGCAAAATAAGCGTATAATTTTATTTTTGAGTATTATCAAAAAAACGTTAATCAGATCATTTCATTTTCAAAACGCACTTTTAAATCAACTTCATTTTTTGAAGTCTTATAAATTATTATCTCCCCTTTTTTAAAATTATCTTTTTTCATTATTTAAAATATGTTTATGCAATTATAGCACAAAAATAAAAGGGACAGATCGCTGTTGCAATCTGTCCCTTTAGTAAAACCCATATTAAATAATCTTTAATACGCTTTTGTGATAACTCTTCTCTTTTCCAGGCTGATGTGTGTGTGTGGTCCACTACATTCGGTAAGCCGTATTTTGTAAAAACCAAAATGATTCTCGTCGCTTATTATCACTCCTTTGCATTTAGAATGAATCAATTTTGCATGTGAATCTGAATCATCGATCATTACTTTTGCTCCTATTTCTATTTTATCTATAGAGTCTGGATTCCACCGCTTAAACCTTTGCATACAACAATCCTCCTAAAATAAGGTTTTCAAATATAAATTTCTTAATGTTCCACACAGGAATTTTATAAAAAGTCAAGGATTTTGGCGATTTTTGGCTTATTTGTTGGGTTTTTTGATTTGGATGCCGAGTTCCAATAGTTGTTCTTTGGAAATTTCGCTTGGGCTGTCCATCATCGGGTCTCGGGCATCGCCGGTTTTGGGAAAAGCGATGACTTCGCGAATGTTGGGCTCGTTTTGCAATATCATCATTAGCCGGTCCAAACCTAAGGCGATTCCACCGTGCGGAGGCGTGCCGGAGGAAAAAGCTTTGAGCATATGGCCGAAATCCTGCCAGATTTTTTCTTTTTCAAAACCCATAATTTCAAAAACTTTCTCCAATGCTTCCGGTTTGTGATTTCTGATACTCCCCCCTCCCGCTTCAAAACCGTTTAGGGCAATATCGTATTGGGTGGTCAAAATATCTCCGATGTTTTCTTTTTTTATCAGCATTTCTAAGTGTTCCGGTTTCGGCGCAGAAAACGGATTATGCGTAAATGTCCATCCGCCTTTATCTGTCTTTTCAAAAAACGGGAAATCCACCACCCAGCAAAATGCCAGCAAGTCTGTATTATTTTTATCTTCTCTTAAATCCGGCTTATCCGAATTATATTTTTCCATCGCTTCTTTGTGGGTAAGAACAGGAAAAGGAATTTGCTGAATCTTTTTTTGCGGATACAGATTTTTGACCGCACCTATTAGCATTTCCTCTATCAAATTCATAACATCTTTCTGTTCAACAAAACTCATTTCCAAATCAAGCTGAGTGAATTCCGGCTGTCTGTCTCCTCTTGTGTCTTCATCTCTCAAGCATTTGGCGATTTGGAAATATTTTTCCATTCCAGCGGACATTAAAAGTTGTTTGTATTGTTGAGGCGACTGCGGCAGAGCGTAAAATTTTCCGTTATAAAGACGAGAAGGCACGACGAAGTCTCTTGCTCCCTCCGGCGTTGATTTAGTCAGAAGCGGAGTTTCTATCTCCGTAAAATTTTTATCGGATAAATGATTTCTGAAGAATTTTATGACTTCATGGCGCATCCTTAAATTTTTTTGCATCCTGCTTCTTCTTAAGTCCAGATACCTGTTGGTCAATCGGGTTTCTTCGTTTACTTCTCGTCCGTCGTCATTTATTTCAAAAACTGGAGTCACGGCTTCATTTAGTATTTTTACCCCCGTTATCTCCACCTCCACCTCGCCCAGTTCTTCATTTTTGTTCACCATCTTTTCCGGTCTTTTGTTGACTTTGCCGATAATTTCCACTACCCACTCCGAACGGAGTTTGCTGGCAGTTTCGTGAGCTTCTTTGTGATTAGGCAAAGCGACCATCTGCACTTTGCCGGACATATCCCGCAGGTCAATGAAAATAAGCTTGCCGTGGTCGCGGCGGACATCCACCCAGCCAGCCAGCTTAATTTCCTCGCCAATTTTGTTTTTGATGTCTTTTATGTATATTCTTTGCATACTTAAAATCTTATCACAAAATAAGACAAAATAAAAATAACTGAATAATTCAGGTTTACCATAAAACACAATTACTACCTATACAATGCTATAGCAAGTTATAGGTAATAGTTATTAATAAATAATAAGTATGTTTGATTTCAGATTTTTTCGGGAGTTTTGACGCCAAGCAGTTTCAAGCCGTTTTTTATGACGGTTGCTACTGACTTTATGAGCAATATTCTGGATAAACGCAATTTTTCGTTTTCCGTGCCGATGATGGAAACTTCGTTGTAAAAATGATTGAACAGTTGCGCCAATTCTTCCAGATAAACGGCGATAAGGTGCGGAGAATTATGCTTTTGCGCTTCCAGAATAATCTGCGGGAAAAACATCATTTTTTTGGCCAACGCGAACTCGCTTTCTTTCTCAAAAACCGGCTTGGAAATTTTTGCTTTTATTTCGTCCGCGTCCAACTTTTTCAAAATTGAATTTACGCGAGCGACCGTGTATTGCAGATAAACGGCGCTGCCGCCTTCAAAGTCCAACATCCTGTTCCAGTCAAAAGAAATATTTTTCTGGCGAGACTGGCGCAAGTCGTTGTAAACCACCGCCCCAAGGCCTATAATTTCGGAAATTTCTTCAATTTCTTTGTCGTTTAAATCTTTATTTTTCTGGCGCAAAATTTCTTTGGATTTTTCAACGGATTGTTTTATCAGTTCATCAAGCTCAATAAGCGTGCCTTTGCGGGTGGACATTTTTTCTCTCCCGCTTAAAACCAAACCAAAGCCGATGTGCTCGGCTTTGGCGCCGTCAACATGACCTAGCGCGCGAGTCAAAGCGAATAATTGCTTGAAATGCAAAGATTGTTCTTCGCCTACTACGTAAAGAATGTCATTCGGTTCAAAAACTTCCACCCTAAAAATCAGCGCGGCCAAGTCCCTGGTGATGTACAACCCGGAATCGTCTTTCTTGCGCAGTAAAAATGATGGCAAGCCTTCCAAATTTTCCACCGCGATAGCGCCGGTTTCTTCGTCTTTTTTGGCCAATCCTTTTTCTAAACATTCCTCAACCAATTTATCCGTTTCTCCGGCAAAATAACTTTCTCCGATATACGTGTCAAATTTTATCCCCAATCGTTCGTAAATTTTTTTAAACTCGGCGATGCTGATACTCCTAAATTTCATCCATAAGCTTATCAATTCCTCGTCCCCTTCTTCCATTTTTCGGAAAATTTCTCGAGCCTTGTCTTCAATCTCCGGATTTTTCTCCGCTTCTTCGTGAAATTTTACGTAAAGCCCATTCAACTCTTTGATTGGATTTTCGGCTATCTTTTTCTTGTCGCCCCATTGCCGATAAGCGTAAACGAGCTTGCCGAATTGAGTGCCCCAATCGCCCAGATGGTTGTCTTTGATGACGCTGTATCCCGTCGCTTCGTAAATATTGGCCAGCGCTTGGCCGATGATGGTGGAACGCAGATGCCCCACGCCGATAGGCTTGGCGATATTGGGGCCGGAATAGTCTATGAGAGCTGTTTTTTTGGCGTTTAAATCGCTTTGGCCGAATTTGTCTTTTAATTTGGAAACATCTTTGATAAACAACGAATAATTTTTTTGTTTTTTTAAATTTATGTTGAGATACTGGCCAAGCGCTTGCGCGCTTTCTATAAATTCGTTTTTCGTTTCGTTTATTTTTTCTGCCCAATCTTGGGCCAAATCAAATGAAGTTATGCTTAAATCCGCTTTTATGTGTTCTGGAGGAATATCCAGAGAAAGTTTATCAGCTTTTATTTCCAGAATTTTCCCCAGACTTTCTTTAATCTTAACGAGCGCGTAGTTATTGAAGACAACGGCTTTTTTTGAAGAAAGTTCTTTGGCGATTCTTTTTCGGGTTTTTTCTACGGCCTTATCTCCTTCTTTTTTGATGGCTTCCAGCATAGCTTATATCATAGTATCAAATGGCTTTTTTGCCAATAAAAAGTTAAAATTTTATGGTATTATTGGAATATATGAGATTAAACAGATTCTTCGTCAATGAAAATTTAAAAGTCGGGAATATAATTGTTTCCGACTCTGATTTTATCAATCAAGCAAAAAATGTTCTGCGACTTAAGGCCGGCGATAAGTTGATTTTATGCGATGGTAATTCCAACGAGGCCATTGCTGAAATTGTAAATTTAAACAAAGAATCCGCCGAATTGAAAATTTTGGAAAGCTATAAAAATAAAAATGAGCCGGAAAAACATGTCGTCCTTTACTGTTCTGTTTTGAAAAAAGAAAATTTTGAATGGGCGGTCCAAAAAGCGGTGGAAATCGGCGTGAAAGAAATCACGCCGATTATTACGGCAAGAACCGTCAAACTTGGTCTGAACAGGGAAAGATTGGAGAAAATAATCAAAGAAGCGGCCGAGCAATCGGGCCGGGGCATTTTGCCGAAACTTAACGAAGCGATTGATTTTGACGAAGCTTTAAAGTCAGCCAAAGAAAATGAACTTAGTTTGTTTTTTCAAGCCGGTTATCCCCCACTTGGACATTCAATGTCCAAGTTTGAAAAAATCGGCATTTTTGTCGGTCCGGAAGGCGGCTGGGACGAGGAAGAAATAAAAACGGCTCAAATAAATAATTTTACTTTTGCCGGACTTAGCAAAACCATCCTCCGCGCTGAAACGGCGGCGGTAATAGCGAGTTACCAAACGGTAAATTTATGTTAGAATTGTTTTATGAAATTATACAATACCGCCTCCAGAAAAATTGAAGAATTCAAACCGCTTAACCCGCCCAATGTTACTTTTTATTCCTGCGGACCGACGGTTTACGATTATACTCATATCGGCCACTTGAGGACTTACGTCAACAATGATGTTTTAAAAAGGACACTGAATTTTCTCGGCTACAAAGTCAAACATGTGATGAACATCACCGATGTCGGCCACCTTACCGGCGACAGCGACGAAGGCGAAGACAAGATGGAAAAAGGCGCGGTAAAAAAGGGAACGACCGTATGGGAATTGGCCAGAGTTTATACGGATTATTTCATTTCTTCCATAGACACTATGAACATAATCAGGCCGGATGTTTTTTCTAACGCCACGGCGCACATTCCGGAATTCATAGAAATGATAAAGATTTTGGAAAGCAAAGGTTTTACTTACGAAACGAACGAGGCGATTTATTTTGACGTTTCCAAGTTTAAAAATTACGGCAAACTTTCCGGCCAAAAATTGAAAGACAAGATAACGGCCGCCAGGAAAGAAGTTCGCATTGATGCGGGCAAAAGAAACCCGGCCGATTTCGTCTTGTGGTTTAAAGCGATAGGCCGGTTCAAAAATCATATTATGCGCTGGCCGTCCGCTTGGGGCGAAGGCTTTCCCGGCTGGCACATAGAATGTTCGGCGATGTGCATGAAATATCTTGGAGAAACCGTGGACATTCACGCCGGCGCCATAGACCTTATCCCGGTCCATCACGAAAACGAAATCGCCCAATCGGAAGCGGCGACCAGCAAGCCCTTCGTTCGTTACTGGTTCCATAACGATTTTTTGCTGGTGGACGGGCAAAAAATGAGCAAGAGCCTTGGAAATTTCTACACCATTGACGATCTAAAAAACAGCAAAATCGGCCCGATGGCTTTGAGGCTGTTGTTCTTGCAAACTCATTACCGCCAAATAATGAATTTCACATGGGAGTCGCTTTCCGCCTCCGGCAACGCCTACAGCAAGCTTGTAAATCATATCTGCGAATTGAAGCAAAAAATTGATGAATCAAATTTGAAAAAAGAATACGGCGAGGATGCGAAAAATTACCGCCAAAAATTCGTTGATGCTATTTCCGACGATCTTCAAGCGCCAAAGGCCATCGCTGTTTTGTGGGAAATCGTCAAATCAAACCTGCCACCGGACGAAAAATTACGCCTTATTTTTGAAATTGACGAAGTTTTAGGCCTTAATCTTAAAAACGCCAATTTTTTCTCCGTTGAAATTCCAGAGGAAATAAAAAAGCTGGCCGAAGAGCGAGAGGCGGCGAGACTGGCCAAGGACTTCCAAAAATCGGACGAACTGAGAAAAATAATCAATGATATGGGCTACGGCATCAAAGACACGGACGAAGGCTACAAAATCTCAAATTTGCGATAGTAATTATGTGTGATAGCTATGACAAGGTATCCCCTATAATTTCTATAGATTTTTTAGGGGATAGTGAAATGTTGATTAAGACTTTTTATTAACCGCCGATTCTATCAGTTTCAAAAACAAAGGGTGTGGGGCAAGCGGCCTTGATTTGAATTCGGGATGAAATTGAGCGCCGACAAAGAAGGGGTGGACGCTCGGGGGTAGTTCGGCGATTTCCATGAGTTTCGCGTCGGGCGACTGGCCGGAGAAAATAATCCCCTTTTCTTCCAATTGTTTTATGAAATCAGGATTGACTTCGTATCGGTGGCGATGGCGTTCGGAAATTTTTTCTTGGCCGTAGGCCGAATAAGCTATGGTGCCTTTTTTGACATTGGCATCATACGCGCCGAGCCTCATAGAGCCTCCGTAATCATTTTTGGACATTTTTTCTTTTTGCTCCGGCAAAATATCTATGACATTATAGGGAGTTTTCGGATTAACCTCGGCGGTATTCGCGCCTTTCATTCCCGCTAAATGTCTGGCAAATTCCACCACCATCAATTGCATGCCGTAGCAAATTCCCAAAAACGGGATTTTGTTTTCCCGGCAATATTTTATGGCCGAAATTTTGCCTTCCACTCCCCTGTTGCCGAAACCGCCCGGCACGATGATACCGTCGTATTCTTTTAATTTTTCCAAATATTCTTCGGCGTCCTTGCTTTCGTATTTTTCCGCGTTCAACCATTCTACAACCGGTTTCCGGCCGTGAAAATAAGCGCTATGTTTTATCGCTTCTATCACGGAAATGTAAGAGTCGGCCAGCACAAAATCGCCAGTGGAAAAATATTTTCCGATTATGCCGATTTTGACTTTTTCTTTCGCTTTTTTAACCTTATCAACAAAATCTTTCCATTCTTTGAAATCTTTTTTCCTGGATTTGATTTTCAATTTCTCGCAGATAATTTTGCCCATATCGTCCTTTTCAAAATTAAGAGGTATTTCATAAATGCTTTCCGCGTTGGGAGCGGAAACAATGTCTTCTTCTTTCATTCCGCAATTGAAAGCGATTTTTTCCTTTCGCTTGGCGTCTATCGCCTCCGTGGAGCGGGCGACGATTATGTCGGGCTGAAGGCCGGCGCTGTTGAGCGTTCTTGAAGCGTGTTGTGTCGGTTTTGTTTTCGGCTCGCTGTCGGCGCCGATGCGGGGCAGATAACTCACCAGGACAAGAAGCGTGTCGTTGTGATTTCTTATCTTAAGCATGCGCACGGCTTCAAGAAAAAGAATATTTTGATATTCGCCGACGGTCCCGCCTATTTCAATCACAACTATCTCCGCTTTGTTTTTCTTAACGGCCGTATCTATTTTTCCTATTATCTCCAGCGGCACATCCGGCACGACGGAAACGCATCTGCCCTTATATTCCAAACTTCTTTCTTTGGAAATAATGGACTGGTAAATACTGCCGGTGGTCATATAATTTGTTCCCGGTATGTTTTTATTGAGAAATCTCTCGTAATTGCCCATATCCTGGTCGCATTCCATGCCGTCTTCCAGCACGAAAACTTCCCCGTGTTCAGTCGGATTCATGGTGCCGGCGTCCACATTGACATAAGGGTCTATTTTAATGGAGGTGACTTTAAATCCGCGCGATTGCAAAATATTGGCGATAGAGGCCGAAGTAACGCCCTTGCCGACGCCCGACATTACCCCGCCCACCACGAATATGTATTTCGTCCTCATAGATAAATATGTATCAGTCTAACAACAAAAATAATTCTTGCCAATCTTTTTATTTATCTCCCTGGCAACTCCACAAAAAATTGCGAGCCTTTCCCTTCCCCTTCCGATTCCGCCCAGATTTTTCCTTTATGAGCTTTGATTATCTCTTTGGCGACATAAAGGCCGAGACCGGAGCCGTTGGCGTAAGCGCTGGAAAGGCTCTTGGCCCGGCCGAACTTTTTGAAAAGATTGGGCATTGTCTCGGCGGAAATGCCGATGCCGGAATCTTCAATTTTCAGCAAAACATTTCCGTTTTCGGCAATTTTGGAAAGACTGACTTTTACAAAACCGGCGGGCGTGTATTTGATGGAATTGTCTATAAGATTGGAAATGACTTGGCGGATTTTGTTGCGATCGGCATTGACAGTGAAATTTTCTTTTTCATTCGCTTCAAAACTTGTTTTTAACGCTTTGGACTTATCCGCTGAACTTTCAATCGTCGCTTTGAATTCATCCGTCAAACCCTTGGCCAGCTCTTTGACATCCAACGCGGCGAAATCATACTGCATAGTCCCCTGTTCTATATGAGAAATGTCCAAAAAGTCGCCTATTATCAAAACCAGCCTTTGGGACGATTGGAAAATTTTATCCACCGCGCTTTTGGTCGCTGAGGAAATTTTCCCATAACTTCCTTCCAGAATCATTGACGCGTAACCCTTGATGGCGGTAAGCGGTGTCCTTAACTGATGGGACGCGATGGAAAGGAAATCCGACTTGGCTTCATCCAGCTGTTTCAACCTCAAGTTGGCAAATTCCAGCTTGGCGGCCAGCTCCTCAATTTCTTCGCGAGCGCGGACTTCAGCGTGTACACTGCGTATTATCATGTAACCAAAGAAGCTGAGTATTAAAAAAATCGTTCCTTTTATAAAAAACTCTGTCGTGTCTTTAACAAAGAAAAGTTCTCCTAAAATTGTTAAAAGAACAAGGCTTGTGAACAGTTCGGTAGTAATTATTTTTATATTTAAAATTCTGTCTTTTAAAATCGCATACAAAAGAATGATTGGATATAGAGGCACTATAAAATTTAAAATCGGATATACATCAACTTCAAATACCGGCAAGAAATTAGTGCTTCCGCCCAAAAAACCGATAAATATGGCGAGAAAGAAATATAAAATTTGTTTTTGTTTAATCAGACTTGCTTTTTTGTAATTTGTATAAAGTAAATAATTTGTATATATAAAGCTTAAAAAAAAGAAAAGTGTAAACAATAAATATAAATTTGTAGGCGGAGAATCGTAATAAAACGAATTGAATACATATCTTGTGTTGACAATAAAATAAGGTGTTGTATTTAGAATAAGAAAAAATATCCCAATCCCATATACAAACCTCAACATCCACATCTTTCTTATGCCTAAGAAAAGAAAAGTAAAATGTATGGAGATTACAGGTATTAAAATGACTCCAAGGTGAGTTATTCTCCACCAAAAAAGAGCCCATTCCGGCGATTGCGTTCTTGCGATTTCATATACTCCAAAACCCCATATAGCAACAAGAAAAGCAAAAAGAGCCCATAATCGGCTTAATGGATTTTTGTAATTATGACCTAAAACAATTAAAGAAAGTAAAAGGCTGGTAATTCCCGTTATAATGCCGGATATCCCAAATAAATTCATATTTATATTATAAGGCCATTTTAAAAATAAAAAAGGGAGCGGATTTAATCTCCTTCTCCCTTTTTCTTTTTCTAAAAATGTACTAAGTCAATAATTTTTCAGAAAGGATTTTTTTAACTGGTCTTCCGAAATTCCTAGACAGCGCAAAACCAAGCAATCTTTCTATGAGTTTTTCGTCAATTTGGGGGTGCTTTGGCAAGCAACCCAAAATTTTTTGGACATTAGTATTGTCAAATCTTAATTGGCTTTTAGCATAATCCTGATAATACAAAATCATCCTTTCCAAAGGATTTTCTGGAGTTTTTATAATTCGTTTTTTTAAATGTTTATATGTGAATATTTTAATTCCATCCACATATATGCCAAATTTACCAAGAACTTTTAGACTTTTTTCCATAAGCCAACTAGCCCGCGGCGGATCAGGATTTGATATATGGAAGACTTCGCCAGCGCTTTCATTTTTTTTAGAAATCTTTACCATCAAATCAACCATCCAATCAACACAGGCTATGTTAACTGTCGCATCTTCAGGAACCCACATTTCTACGGGTTTAAATGCTTTAAACCCATTTTGCATATGGTCATTTAAGACTATAATTTTACAGAAATTATAGTAACCGCTAAAATTATTAGCGGAGCCGTTTTCGTATCTTCCTACTGCTACGCTTATCCTATAGCATGTAACATTCAAACCTAGTTTTTTCCCCTCTTTTTTGAGATAAATTTCTGCTTTTAATTTTGACTCCTCGTATGGGTTACGCAATTTTTGGCCAACGAAATCCTCTTTTTCATAAGCAATCTGCCTATTCTCATCCAGTTCTTGCCTGTCTCCGGCAACATATGCCGTGCTTACATAATGGATTCTTTTAATTCCGATTTTTTTACAAAATTCAACCACATTTTTAGTGCCATAAAAATTCACTAAAAATGTTTCCTCAAAAGAAGCTTCATCGAAAGATATCTCACCTGCGGCATGCCATAATTCAAACTCATGATCGTCTAATAAGTTATTTAGAAGACTAATATCCTTAGAGCTTATCCCAAGATTCGACCCCAAACAAACATCTCCTTTTATAGTATAAGCGCCTGGGAACAATTTATTCACCCTTTCTTCCGCCGAGGAGCCTTTTTTATCCCTTGCAAGTAAAAAAAATAAAGCTTCCCCGTTGTCTTCATGCAACCTTCTGACTAAATTACTTCCAACAAAACCAGTCGCGCCGGTAACAAAAAAAATTTTCTTCATTAGCAAACCATCCTTTCTTTTTTAATATTAAGTTTTAAAAGTCCTTTTTAAATTTATATTTTCCTCTTCCCGTCTTTTATATCATATTTTTGAGTGAATTGCAAAGAGAAAAAGGGTCAATCACTTGACCCTTTTATTTTAACTGCAAAATTTGGCAGGAGTATGTTTAACTCTCTTTCAAATTCTTTTTCATTATCTGACGCATGCCTCAAGGCAATCTTGATTCAAAAAAAGATTTTTCTGAACAAACGTCAAGGGGTTTTTTATTTTTTACCATCATCAAACTTCTTCTTTAATTCAACGGCGCGCCGCATTATTCTGTCTCCTATCGCGCTCCAGTCAAAATACTTTTTATAATCCATTGGATCAATAAGCCCTATTTTTGTAATATCGCCGTCAGGGTCAGCGATAAATTCGCCATACGGTTAAACGATACAAAAAGACCGCATTTGTCTTATTATTTTATCGGGTTCATAAACATCCTGGTATCCGATAATTTCTTGGTATAAGACTTTCATGTTGGTTTCTTCTTTTACCTCTCGTATCACAGCTTCTTCAACGCTTTCTCCTTGTTCTATTCCTCCGCCGGGCGGAGTCCAATATCCTTTGCTGTCGGCGTATACGACAACCATTTTATCTTTATAAAAACAGTAGGCGTGGACGGCCTGAAGGTTTTTGCCATCCAAATTATTCAAGAAATTATCTTCTCTATACACAACATCGAAAACTTGCCCCGTTCGCTTTTGAATTTTTGATTTTATTTCCATAGATAATTTTTTTTATTAAAATTTCTACAAATTTCGTTATGGATATAAGCTCATTAACAAAGGGTTTTAATTTTTTTGAACTAGATAATATGTATGATTTTATGGCCATAAAATTTATTCTAAATTTATAAAAAGTTCCCCATGCTCTATTTATACCCTAACATTTCCACACTAATACTTAAAGTACCTAAGAAAATTGGCTGGTGTTAAAAAACACACCAGCCAATCAATTATTACCTTTATCTTATTTCATTATAGGGAATAGAATTACATCTCTCAAACTTTTTTGATTTGTTAAAATAGCCACCAAGCGATCAATGCCCAAACCAAGCCCAGAAACAGGAGGCATCCCGTACTCAAGCGATGTCAAAAAATCTTCATCCAAAAACATCGCTTCACTATCTCCAGACTCTCTCAAACCAGCTTGCTCTTCCAATAATTTTCTTTGTAAAACAGGATCCGCTAATTCAGAGTAAGCTTTTACTATCTCCCATCCGCTAACTAATACTTGGAAAGAATCAATGACCCTATTGTCATTATCATTAAGACGAGCGAGCGGAATTAAAGACGCCGGATGGTGAACCAAAACTGTCGGCTGAATCAGGTTTTGGCGTGAACATTTCTTGTATAACTTGTCTATCAAATTTCCAAGTGAAATGTTCTTGACCTCGCCTAAATCAATTTTTCTGTTCCGAATCTCTATTTCAAGATCAGACGGATTGTCGTAAGCCAATATGTCAATTCCGGAATCAATCAAAACCAAATCCCGGTAATTAACAACATTCCAATCTTTTTCGAAATCAAGTATCACCCCCTTGTGCTCAAATTGCAATGTGCCGATTGTCTTCAAGATAACTTCTCTTAGAAGTTGTTGAATAAAAACTATATTATCTTTATAGTTCCAATAAGCCACATAATACTCGAGCATGGTAAATTCCTGAAGATGAGACGGGTCAGTTCCTTCGTTTCGAAAACTCTTTCCAATCTCAAAAATCTTTTCCATACCTCCGACAATTAACTGTTTTAAGAAAGTTTCTGGCGAAATACGTAAATACATGTCCAAATTCCTGGCATCGTGATGTGTCTTGAATGGGTTTGCAGATGCTCCGCAGGGATTATTTTGGAATATCGGAGTTTCAACTTCAATAAAACCATTTTTTGTTAAAAACTCCCTGATTGCCGCAATAATCTTGAATCTTTTTTTAAAAACATCCCTTGTTTCACTGTTAACGATCAAATCAAGGTACCGTTTTCTGTAACATGTTTCCACATCACTTAGGCCACGAAATTTCTCGGGCAAATCTCTAAGCGAAGAAGAAAGGATTTGAAAATTTTCTACATTTACAGTTTTTTCGTTTTTCTGCGTTACAAACACGAATCCCGCAACTCCGACAATGTCTCCGATCTTTGCATTCTTTTTCAAGTTAACAAAACTTTCTTCCGGCAACCCGCTTTTCGAACAAAAACACTGCATTCTGCCTGAGCCGTCTTGCATGTCAAAAAAGACCACTTTGCCCATTATCCTTTTGGCCATAATTCTGCCAGCAATGGATATCTTGCTTTTGTTTTCCTTGAGTTCGTTAAAATTTACAAGTACAGATTCTACACCATGCGTCCTTTTAAACGAATCCAAATATGTCATTTTTCTCCTCCTTCATATCATTGGATATAATATAGTTTCTTTGATGTTTTTTGGCAGTTTGTTTAGAAACAACATAAACAAACGATTCATTCCTAATCCAACACCTGCCGTTTTTACCAACCCAAAAGACAAAACCTGTTGTAGATAATCGCCTTTTATCGGAATGCCCGTCTCATGTGATTGTTGCTCAAGCGTTCTTCTGATTTTGTCACCATCGTTTTCATCGCTGTAAATATCAGCAATAAACAATCTTTGTGCAATAAAAAAAGCTCTTTCCGTGACATTGTTATCAAATGACAACTTGGCAAAAGGCGACATTTCTGAAGGTAAATCAACCAAGAAAGTTGGATTAACTATGTTTGGAACAAAAAATTTTTCTATAACTTTCATTAACCAAGTAAAAGTAGTCATTCCTCCGTTAAACATTTTGGGAAATTTTTTAACCATTTTGGGTAATGTACAATCATTGTGGTCGCCAACATAAATCTCAAAGGCATCATTAAACGATATGCGCCTAAATTGATATTCATAAGAAACCACTGTTTTAACGCCTGAATTGTCGTAATACTCAATGTCTTTTGTTCCTTTATTTTCCTGAACCACTTCTCTTATCATTTCCTCAACCAACATCATCATATCTTTGTAATTTTTCTGAACCGCATAGAATTCTAGAAGAGAAAACTCTGAAAAATGAATTGCGTCTATGCCCTCGTTTCTAAAGGATTGGGATATTTCAAAAACCTTTTCAAAACCAGCAATCAATAATCTTTTAAGCCTTAACTCGCTAGTAAGACTTAAATACAAAGTTTTCTTATTTGCATTGCAAACAGTAGAAAAAGGAGACGCCTGACCGCCTTCAAAAACTTCACGTAGAATACTGGAATTAAATTCTTTGTAACCATGTTTATAAAGAAATAAACGAACAACTTGAGTTGCAATGGAAATTTTCTTAAAGAAATTAAAAGAATCATCACTTGAAATCAAATCTAAAGTTCTATTTCTATACCTAATTTCATTGCTCAGCCCATGAAACTTGTCTGGCATCGTGCCCGTAAAAACAAAATATTTTTCAACCGTCTTGACTTCAATTGAATGGTTGTTATTCTGTGTTTTTGTTTTTACTCCAGAAAAATTTACAATACTGCCCACGGGCAACTTTGATATTGGCTTGTAATTAGCAAGCGCTTGTTTTTTCAAAACCAACTGAACAGTATTCTCAGCGTACCTGACATTCCAAAAAGAAATGTTACCTATTTTTCTTTTAAACAATATGCGAGCAAATCCACAAAACGATGTTCCTAGACTGGCTTTTTGAAACAAACTTGAGTAATTCATTTTTACCTCCCATTAAATTGTCAAAGAATAAATTTCCTAAATGCTAGCACAAACATTGCTTACTGTAAAGAACTAATTAGTATGCTAATTTTTTCTCCATATGTTGATATTTTTACATTTTTTCCCATTGGCAAACTTAACATTGGGTCAGTATGACCAAAATCAACACCGCTTATTATTGGAATATTAACTTCACCAAATACATTCAATAATAACTTTTTCAATTTTTCTTCCGTAGTGTCACTTTTTTTCTGAAATCTACCGAATACAATTCCACAAACTCCATCGAGCAATTTAGCTTGCTTAAATTGTTGCAACATTCTTTGCAAAGTAGAAGCTGATTCTTCGTCATCGTCTTCAATAAACAGAATTGAACCGTTTGTATCAATCATATACTCTGTTCCAATTAATTTGCAAAGCGTATTCAAATTAGCAGCCAGTAACCTCCCTTCGGCATTCCCGCTAAAAATAATTTTCCAGCCTTCATTTTTATTCATTTTTCTGGCTCTATCATCATCCTTATCCCAAGACAACATTTCTTCTGTGTTTTCTGCAGATATTGGCAGAGCATACTCCTTGTCCATTCCAATACTTGATATCATTAGCTCAAATGATTTTTTTGTGAAATTTAGAATGTCCGGAAATTCTCCAAATTGAGGCAATACCATAGGCCCCATAATGGTTTGCACCCCTGATTTTTTCATTAAAGCAAAAAGAAGAACAGTGATATCGCTATACCCGATAAATAATTTATTGTTATTGTGTCTTATTAAATCATAATCAAGTTTATCTAAAAGATCATTCGCATTATAACCGCCAATAGTTGTCATTATGGCTTTCACTTCAGGGTCAAGAAACATTTTATGCATATCATCAACACGCTCCGCAATAGTACCGGCAGAATAGTCTTCAATTTTGTTAACGGTGTTGCCTAATTTTACCTTATAGCCCATTCTCTCAATTGCCTCAACTCCTCTACGCATTCTTCGCGGACAAAAAGCACTGACTGGCGCAGATGGCGCCACAATGCCTATGGTATCGCCTTTTTTTAATTTATACATAAACTTAAACTTCTAATAACTAATTATTTTGTTGCAATTGCCATTAATACATTGCCTCTTCCAACAATATCTTTTTTGTCATAATTATCCAGCTCAATTTCAAGTATCTTTTTAAATATGTCCGCGGAAGACAATTTATCTTTAATGCTCTCGGTACTTCCGTGCGTATATGTTTCTTCCATTCCAGGATAAAAAAAGTTTGGACCTCCAATAACTTTCACGCTACTGAAGCCGTTGTCCAAGTACATTTTTTTCAATTCCTCTGGAGTATAACAGTGAATATGTGGCATTAATTTATTAAAACGAATCTTTGATTGATTCTTTATAACATTTAGCTCGGCTAATTGATTTGTTAAGATGGAAAAATAATAAGAATGATATTTATTAGCCACGATGCTAATATGAACACCGCCATTTTTTAATTTTTTGGCAATCTCCAATAGTGCCTTTCCGGGATTTTCCACAAAACTTATAACGTTGTAAAAAGATAAAGAGACATCATAGTTTTCATTTTTTATTTCATTCATTTCTTCAATATTGCCAAGCAAGCATTTAAATTCATCGTCCAAATTATTCTTTGCTATTTTAACCTTAGCCTTATCAAGCATTTTTTCAGAGATATCAATTAGTTCTCCGCTAACTTTATACTTTTCACTAAATAATTGATAAAAAAACATTGTCCATCTTCCTGTCCCTGCCCCCGCATCAAGCAACTTTATTTCATTTTTGCTAACCATTAAATTTGGTACTTCCCTTTTTAAAACTTCCTTAAAAAACAAATCAGACAAAACCCAATAAAGCTGTTCATCAACATCATCATATGTATTTGCTTTATTATTAAAATAACTTGATATTTCTCTGTAGTGTTTGTTCATGGATTTTAAGCAAATTCAAATTATGGGTATGTTACTATGTTCTTCAATCTTGGATATATTATAACATTTTTAATATCATTTTTGCCTAGAGCCCAAGCTATAAATCTTTCTACACCCAAACCAAAACCGGAAGTAGTTTTATAATTTGGCATTCTTCGCAAATTTATATACCATTCATAGGGATTAGATAAAACACCTTGCCTAGCAAGAGAATCGTACATTGTTTCTGCGTTTTCTTGCCTTTCGCCACAACCAACGACTTCACCACCCAAAGAGCCATCCACTATCGGAGGGAACAACAGATCTGCGTTTATCACCTTGTTGGAATTATTAGGATCAGGTTTTTGATAAAATGGAACTCTGTCTCTGTCAAAATTTTTAATCCACAGAGGTGTATTTATATTTAAAATTTTAATCAACTCTGTTTCTCCAGCAGAAGAAATATCTCTCCCTTTATCAGTAAAATTAATTAAATTGCCTTTGTTGTTTTTAACTAATACATCTACCGCTTCGTCAAAATTTATTTCTGGAAATTTATCAGCACTTAAGATTTTATTTAAATATTTTTTTGTTATTTCCGACGCCTGACTAATTCTATCTACTACATTATTAAGCAATAAAATAGTGGCAGATAATTTTTTAACATATTGTTCTATTATTGGAATCAATTCTTCCATTCTCCCTTTAATTTCTAATTCGCAATGGAAAAACTGATTTAGGTGCCTGTTATCGTAATCCTCGCCCCTCATTGAAGGAAGATAACAATAAACTTTATCAAATCCGTTCATAAGTAACGGTTCAAAACCAAACTGTGAAGAATCTGTCAAAAAAGTAGCTAGTTTTCCAAAAACAATAGGGATTGCCTCTGAATCAGAACCTGACCCGACAGGAGATGAGATACTTGGTGTCATCATAAACAAGTCTACATTTTTCGCGCCCTGCTCAACCCCAAAATAATGATCGGAAATTGATTTTACATAATGACGCAAAATTAAAAGTGCTCGGAAGTAATCACTCTTTGTTAACTCTTTTACATGACTTATTGGATCATATAAAGGAGTGTTAAAAGCACCAATTGTAGAATTAGTAAAACTAATATCATCTCTCAATATCGACTCTTTTATATGTTTTGGAACCATTATTATCTGATCTTATTTTTTATCATTTTTTCTATTTGTCATAATCTTTAAAGGTCATATGTGGCTTGAAAGGCAAACCGTTCGCCGACCGCCATTCCGTAAAAAGAGTATCAATCGGTTTTTTGATTGCGTTTTTTATGTCAAAGCCTAGTTGTTTTGCCGCTTTTTCAATTTCTTTTTTGTTTCCTTCAATTTCTATTGATTTGTTCATATTTTTCCCGTCTTTTATATCATATTTTTGAGTGAATTGCAAGGAGAAAAATTATCTTGTATTTATCGCAATCACAAATTCTTTTTCTAAATCTTTCAAACTTTTTATTATAATCTTTCCCTTTATAATTAAGCTATAATTCCATATTAAAATTATTTAACAGTAAAAATAAAAACGGGTAAAGCAGCCTAATTTTTTATTTTTTTCTAATTTTCAAAATTGCAGTATATTTGCTATCGCTGGTAAAGTCTAATTTGATAGCTTTTAATTTTTGTAATAATTATAAAGACTAATTAAAGAGATTTTTTGTTCCTGTAATTTTCCACCGCTTTTTTGAAGGCTTTGTCGGCCAGAATGGAGCAGTGGAATTTGCGCGCCGGCAAACCGCCGAGATAATCGGCGATATCTTTAGGCTTAATGTTCATCGCCTCTTCAATTTTCATGCCGTTGTTTTTCATAATCATTTCCGCGAAAGCCGAGGCGGAGGCTATAGCCGTGGCGCATCCCCATGTCTGCCATTTGAAGTCTTTTATCTTCTCCGTTTTTTCATCAACTTTTATCCAAACCTTGATTATATCCCCGCAGGCCAAACTGCCCACTTCTCCATAAGAGTCAAATTCGCCTTCTTTCGGCTCGCCGAGCAAAAAACCCCTTGGTTTCATAAAGTGGTCTTTAATTATTGCCGAATATACCCATTTATCAACATCTGCCATAATTTTAAAAAAATTCTTAAATTATATTTTTATATTGACCGGCGAAAACATCCTTAACTTCTTTATTATATCAGGCAAAACCTTCATTACATAGTCTATATCTTTCTTGGCGGTTGCCCTGCCCAAAGAAAATCTCATCGCTCCATGCGCGTAAGCGTGCGGTTTGCCTATTGCCATTATAACATGAGACGGTTCCAGGCTTTCCGAAGTGCAAGCCGAACCGGTAGAACACGCCACCCCCGCCTCGTCCAGATACAATACTATTGATTCGCCTTCAGCGTCAAGAATGGAAACATTTATGTTGTTGGGCAATCTTTGCGTCGGATGACCGTTTAAAACAGTTTTGGGAATTTCGCCGAGCAATCTGCTTATGAAATAATTTCTTAACTTAACAAGCCGAGCCGATTCCTTCTCTCTATCATTGTCGGCGATTTTCAGCGCCTCCGCCAAGCCGACTATCGCCGGCACATTTTCCGTCCCCGGCCTTAACTTTCTTTCCTGTTCTCCGCCGTAAAGCAGAGGCTCAAGTTTTATTCCATTTTTCATGTAAAGCAAACCTATGCCTTTCGGGCCGTAAATTTTTGAGCCGTTGATGGTCATAAGGTCAACGCCGAGTCTTTCAACATTGATGTCCAAATAACCCGGCGCTTGGCAAGCGTCGGTGTGAAAAAGCGGAAAATTACTCTTATTTTTTTTCTTAAAATCCCTTATCACTTTGGCAATTTCTCTTATCGGCTGAACGGTCCCGATCTCATTATTGGCGTACATTATGGAAACCAAAATTGTTTCCGATTTTAACGCCTTGGCGACATCTTTCGGATTCACCACGCCCTCTTTGCCCACATCAAGATAAGTAACCTCCCAACCAGAGGCTGGTCCGCCTTTGGCGGAAAACCCTTCTTTCTCCAATCGCTTGCAGGAATTCAAAACGGCATGATGCTCAAACTTGGTGGTGATGATGTGCGGGATAAGCAAGGGAGGCGAAGCAAAATTTTGAGATGCGTCGGAGCCCACCGCGCCTCGCGGAAGGGTGAAGCGCGAAAAATTTTGTTTTGCTTCCCTTGCAATGCCTAAAATCGCCAAATTGTCGCTTTCCGTCCCGCCGTTGGTAAAGATTATTCCTTTCGCTCGCGCGCCAAGAATTTTCGCCACATCTTCTCTGGCAGTTTCCACGGCATTTCTGGCGATCAAGCCTTCTTTATATAAAGCGTTCGGATTGCCGAAATTTTCCGTCCAATACGGCTCCATCACCTTTTTGACGCGCTTATCCATCGGCGCCGCCGCCGCATGATCCATATATATTCGTTTTATTTTATTTTTTGTCATCCAAAAAAGAGTTTATCAAAAGCAAGTATTTGTCAAAATCTTGCCTGTTTTTTTGAAATGAATCAACAAAAAGACCTCTGTCAACTTTTTCATAGCCGTGCACAAGAATATTTCTAAGCCCCACAATCGGTGAAATTTTTTGAGCGAAATCCGATGGAATTATTTTTCCTTCCGACAAGATGATAAAAGTGCTTTTTAAATCATTGGGGGAACCAAGCTCAAGCTCTCTGATAAGGTGGATATTAATATCAAGCATTGCGTCAACAATCAATTGAAAATTTCTTTCAAGTGCCCGTAATTTTTCAATATTTGAAACGACTTGCTCTTTCGGCAAAGATAAAATCGGCTCAATTTCCACGAGATATTCTTGTATGCTCCTTATTTTGGTTTTTATCAAATTTTTATTGAGCATGGCTGGCAAAATATTTTTTAATCAAAAAATCTCTCAAGTCAAATAGCGGGCGGCTTTCAATAAAATTCTTAACGGAAAATATCTTATACGAATCATAAACATTGCGGTCGGCGCAAAAAAGCGTTTGATGCCGGTCAAAGATTTCTTTGAGCAGAAGTGCCCCTACTTCCTTGATGTTGCAAAGATTTACAAGTCGCTCGTCCCGCGCGCCGATTATTTTAGCAAGGTCAATTATTATTTTGCCCTCGTCTTCAAAAGACAATTTTTTATCAGCCAGATAAGCAATGTCAAAATCGCTCTCTTTATGAGTCTTGCCTGTCACCTGCGAACCGAAAAGCATCACTAAACTAAGCCCGTGTTTCTCGGCCAAGTCCTTAACCTGCGGTTTTATTTTATCTATATCAATCATAGCAATATCTTACATCAAGACTATAAATTTGACAAATGTCCGCATATAGTGTAATTGAGGTTTTTTATTTCCCAAATTTTTCTTTCAATAATTTTTGCAACACTGCGGGATTGGCTTTGCCTTTAGATAGCTTCATCCCTTGCCCTACGAGAAATTGTAGGGCATTTTCTTTGCCGTTTTTGTATTCTTCAACGGCAGATGTGTTGTTTTTTACAACCTCTTCAATAATTCCTTTTATAAATCCGTCGTCGCTGTCCTGTTTCAAACCTTTTTCTTCCACAATCTTTTCCGGATCTCCGCCTTCTTCAAACATAATTTTCAAAACATTTTTGGCGCCCCTAGATGAAATTTCTCCTTTACCGGCCATGGCGACAAGTTTGGCAAACATTTCCGGATTAATTTTTAAATCACTGAAAGTTTTTCCGGATTCTTTTAGCAAACCGGCAAGATCTGATGTGCTGTAATTGGAAGCTAACGAAACTGTTTCTTTCGGCTTGTCCGCCAAATGAGAAATAACGCTTTCAAAAAACTTTCCGGCAGAAATATCTTGGATGAAAATTTCCACGGCTTCGTCTTTTAGACCGTATTTTTCCTTGAATCTCTTCCTTTTTTCTTCCGGCAACTCCGGCAAGCTCAAGTCAAAATCAAGTTCGCTGATTTTAAGCGGCGGCAAATCCGGCTCCGGGAAATAGCGGTAATCATGCGCCATTTCTTTTTCTCTTTGGGAAAAAGTTTTTTGATTGTTTTCGTCCCAGCCTCTTGTTTCGTGAATCACCTTCTCTCCCGCTTCCAAAACCGCCGTCTGCCTTTTTATCTCGTATTCAACCGCCCGCTCCACCGATCGGAAAGAATTAAGATTTTTAATTTCCACCTTGGTGCCAAGTTTTGCAACAACAGCATTAAGGCGAGGCGAAGCAAAATCTTGAGACGCGTCGGAGCCCGCCCCGCTTCGGGGAAGGGTGAAGCGCGAAAGATTTTGCTTCGCCAAGCCGTTATTTCTTTCAGCTATGCTTATATTCACCTCCGCCCTCATCTGCCCTTTCTCCATATCGGCATCGGAGATTTCTAAATAACGCAAAACCAACTGCAATTCTTCGGCGAATTTTCTGGCTTGCTCTCCGGAATTGATACACGGTTCCGTCACCAATTCCATCAATGGCACGCCGGCGCGATTGAAGTCCACCAGACTGGAAGTTTCGTCTTTGGCGTGAATGAGCCGCCCCGTGTCTTCTTCCAAATGTATCCTTGTAATTTTAACGCCGTTTAATTTTCCGCCTTCCACAAGGGGAAATTTATACTGGCTGATCTGATAGCCTTTGGGCAAATCGGGGTAAAAATAATTTTTCCGGTCAAACTGGGAATAATCGGCCAGTTTGCCGTTTAACGCCTTTCCGCATATTAAAACTTTCCGGACCGCTTCTTTATTTATAACCGGCAAAGTGCCAGGATGACCCATGCAAACCGGGCATATATTTACATTCGGCCTTTTCTCGTTCGGGTCGTTCAAAGAAGCGCAAAACATTTTCGTCTTGGTCTTCAATTCCACATGTATTTCCAATCCTATAGTCGGTTGGTATTTCATATTCTTCGCTCGGGGTGCCGAGAATCGAACTCGGCCTACATGCACCCCATGCATGCGTACTGCCGATATACTACACCCCGTTTTATAAAATTTATTATGGCATTTTTCCGATTAAAATTCCACTCACCTTCACAACCCCATATCAATCTTCTTCCTTCTTTTTCTGGCGAAGTTGGCGAAGCGGTGGGCTTCGTCGCGAGCTCTTAATAAAATATTTTTTGACGCTTCGGCCAATTCTTGGAAAGATTTTTTGGTTCCAATCGGAAAAATCAGCTTGTCGTTGCCCAATTTTGATATGCCCAACATCGGTGTTTTGATATTATTGTCTCGCAAAACTCTGGAAACGGCCAAAACTTGAGGCCGTCCTCCGTCTATGACTATCAAATCTGGCGCCGGCCATTCTTTATGCCGAAATCTTCTTTCTATCGTTTCCCTTAAAGCCGCCAAGTCATCATTTGCCGGAGCGGATTTTATTTTAAACAGCCTGTATTCGTTTTTGTTTTCTTCCCCGCCGGAGAAAACAATCATCGCTCCGTAAGTTTCTTTGCCGGCAAAATGAGAAATGTCGTAAGCTTCCAATCTGTTCATTTTTTCTCCTTCTCCGTCATCCTCTCTTATCAGCAAAGATGCGTCCCGGATGTGCTTCAAACTTTCAGCCTGTTTGGGGTTTTCTTTCGCCAGTTTTTTTATCAGCCTCTTTTTCTCGCCGCTTAAAAACAGAATGAGATTATTGATATTTTTCTGATAATCTTTTTTGGAAATAGCGCCGACGCAGATGCCCGGGCATAAGCCTATTTGATAATGGAAGCATGGTTTTCCTTGGTTTGGTCTGCATATACTATAAGGAAAAATTCTGCGGGCGATTTTCAAAATTTCTCCGGCAATACGCAGGCTCTTGTACGGGCCGAAAATGTCGGCGGAACCGGAGGGAAATTTTTCTAAATCCTTACCCCTCGCGATGATTGGTTTGGGGTAGTCCGCCTTGGCGATAATGATATAAATAAAAGATCGGTCGTCTTTTTCCTTAATATTGTACTTCGGCCAATATTTTTTTATCAGATTGGCTTCAAGAATAAAAGACTCAAGAACATTTTCCGTGACACAATACTTCATCTTGACCGCCAAGCCGACCATTTCCCTAATCCTTGGATCTCCGCCAGTCGGCCGATTTCTGAAATAACTCGCCACTCTCCTTTTCAAATTTGTCGCCCGGCCGACATACAAAACCTCCTCCTTGTCGCCAAGGAACATATACACCCCGGGTTTATCCGGCAATTTCGTTTTTCTCATCAATTATTTTTTTGGTTATCAGAGGATAAATGTCAAAAAGGGCGAAGAGCAGGCTTAAGACGACAGGTCCGGCGATAAAGCCGATAGGACCGAAAAATCCCAATCCTCCAAATATGGAAAGCAAGATGATAAAAGGATGGATGTGCATCCCCTTTTTCATTAAAATCGGAGACAATAAATTGTCGGAAAGGCCAATAAGAGCAATTCCCCATACGGCAAAGCCAATGGCGCCCGCGTACGAGCTTGCGATGAAAAGATACAAAATCGCCGGTATAATCACGATTGACGAACCGACAACCGGTATGAAAGAAGCCAAAGCCGCCACGACTCCCCAAAGAATCGGGCTGGGAATGCCGAAAATCGCGAATCCTAAAGCGGTTAAAAATCCTTTTGTAAGAGCGATTATAAGCGACCCGCGGACTATTGAATTTATGGCCAGTCCGACCCTTCTCATTATTTGTTCGTCATAGGAATCGGCAAGAGGGCTGAACAATATCAAGCGTTTGACGATGCGTTCGCCGTCTTTTAAAAAATAAAACAAAGAAATAGTCATCAGAAGCAAACCTATCAAGACTTTAAAGAAACTGGAGAAAAAAGTATCAATATGGCCTACTATCCAACCGGCGAAGTTTTTTAAATATTCTTTCAGGTCAACGGAAAATTCCGGAGCGAAAAAATTTATTTTTCTTTCAAAAAAATTTGTTGCCGCATTTAGAAAACTCCCGCCGCCAATCTGTCCGGACGATATGTGATTATAAAAAGCCGTCGCTTCTTTAAAAATGGCTATGCCGATAAAAATCGCCGGAACTAAAATAATGACAAGGACGATAAACACCGCGATAAATGAGGTTAATGAATTTTTGTCTCCGAAAATTTTCAGCAGCTTTTTGTAGAAAGAGTGAGAAGCGACGGCGATAATGGCCGCTAAAAATATCGGCGCGATGTAAGGCTTGAATATGAAAAAAGCCAAAACAGAAACTCCCGCCGTCAAAATCATAAAGAAAATCAATTGCAATCTCGCCGTGCTTATCATAGTTTTTATATTATACCTTAATTTTATTGTTTCAAATATTGTTTCAAATATTTTCCGGTTTGGGATTTCGGCTCTTTGATTATTTCTTCGGGTGTTCCTGAAGTGACTAACTTTCCTCCTTTTTCTCCGCCTTCCGGCCCGAGATCAACTATATAATCGGCGCATTTGATGACATGCATATTGTGCTCAATGACGATAACCGAATTGCCTTTTTCCACCAGCTTGTTCAAAACTTTCAAAAGCATTTCTATGTCTTGATAATGCAAGCCGACTGTAGGCTCGTCTAGAATATACAAAGCCCTTTTGCCGAGCGGCCCCACCAGCTCTCTGGCCAGCTTTATCCTCTGCGCTTCGCCTCCGGAAAGGGTTGTGGCCGATTGGCCGAGTTCAAGGTATCCCAAACCGACTTCTTCCAAAACTTTCAGCTTGTCCGTGATCATATAAATGCCGTCAAAAAATTCTCTGGCTTCCGTTACGGGCATCTTGAGCACATCGCTGATATTTTTTTTCTTATGCCTGACTTCAAGTGTCTCCCGATTGAATCTTCTTCCCTTGCAAACATCGCATTCCACTGTTACCGCCGGCAAAAAGTGCATTTCTATAACATTAAAACCGGCTCCTTGGCAGGCCTCGCATCGGCCGCCAGCGACATTGAAAGAAAAACGGGAGTGAGAATAGCCTCTTTCTTTTGATTCCGGCAACGAAGCGTAAAAGTCGCGGATGTGGGTGAAAATGCCGGTATAAGTGGCGGGATTGGACCGTGGGCTCCGGCCTATCGGCGACTGGTCCACCATCACGATTTTGTCTATGTATTCGGCGCCTAAAACTTTGTCAGCGTTTTCCAGCGGGCCGTTGATGTTGATTCTGGACTTTATCCGGTTTAAATTTTTATACAAAACATCATGAAGCAAAGTGGATTTTCCGCTTCCGGAAACACCGGTGATGCAGACGAATTTCCTAAGCGGAAATTCTGCGTTAAGATTTTTGAGATTATTGGCCGTCGCGCCGATTATTCTTATGCTTTCCGTCGTCTTTTTTCTTCTCTGCGGTATTTCTATTTTTCTGCGCCTTGAAAGATATTCCAAAGTCATTGATTTGCTCGCTTTGAGCGAATGGCCTTTCAAAAGTTTTTCCGTTTCTCCCGCTATCACCACCTCTCCGCCGTGTTTGCCCGCTTCCGGTCCGAGGTCAACCAAAAAATCGGAAGCGAAAATCGTTTCCTCGTCGTGCTCCACCACGATGACAGTATTGCCAAGCCCTCTTAAGGCTTTCAAAGTTTTTATCAATCGGTCGGTGTCTCTCTCGTGCAAGCCGATAGTCGGCTCATCCAAAACATAAAGCGTTCCGGAAAGTTTTGAGCCGATTTGCGAAGCCAACCGTATCCTTTGCGCCTCCCCGCCGGAAAGAGTTTCCGCTTCCCTGTCCATCGTCAAATAATCCAAGCCCACTTCCAGCAAGAAAATAAGCCTGTCCGTAATTTCTTTGACGACATTTATGGCGATTTTTTTGTCCCTCTCGCGCATTTTGTCCTCGTATTCAACGAAAAACTCGTAGGCTTTTTCTATGGACATAGCCGTAACTTCTTGGATATTCTTACCCTGCCCGCCGGCAGGCGAGGCTTTTATTCTGACCGACAAAGCCTCCGGTTTCAATCTCTTGCCATGGCAATCCGGGCAAATCGTGTCCAAAAACAAATCCGTTTTCCCGAGCCCGTTGCATGTCGGGCACGCTCCGTAAGGACTGTTGAAGGAAAACAGTCTTGGTTCAATTTCCGGAAAAGCAAAATTGTCGTTCGGGCAAGTCCAATTGGCGGAAAGAGAAATCTCTGCCGACTCCTTGCCTTTTTCTTTAAACACGACAACTGCCAATCCCTTGCTTTGGCGCAAGGCGCTTTCCACCGCTTCAAAAAGCCTGGTCTGGTCTTTTACCGCCACCCTGTCAATAACGATTTCTATGGTATGCGCTTTGTATCTGGAGAGAATTATTTTCTCGCGCAAATTTTTCATCTCGCCGTCTATTCTGGCCTCGCTAAAACCGAGCGACAGCATATCATAAAGCAATTGATAATATTCTCCTTTTCTGCCCCGAACCACGGGAGACAAAATCGTCACCTTTTGTTCTTTCAATTCTTTGGCTTTGTCTATGATGATATTAACCATCTCTTCCGGCGAAAGCTTGTGTATTCTCGCACCGTCAATGGGGCAAAACACTTCTCCCAGTCTGGCGTATAAAACGCGGAGATAGTCGTAAATTTCCGTCAGCGTCCCGACGGTGGAACGAGGATTATGGGAAAGGGCGCGCTGGTCTATGGCGATGGCCGGTGAAAGACCGGTAATCTCGTCCACGTCCGGCCGGTCCATCTGGCCCAAAAATTGGCGGGCGTAAGGCGAAAGAGATTCTATGTATCTGCGCTGGCCTTCAGCAAAAATGGTGTCAAACGCCAAGCTGGATTTGCCACTTCCGGACACGCCGGTAAAAACAATCAATTTGTTTTTTGGGATTTCCAAATTGATGTTTTTAAGATTATGAACCCGCGCCCCCTTGATGATTATTTTGTCGTTTTCTTTCATCAAGGCCTATACTAACAACAGGTTAGCATTTTTGCAAAATAACCTTTCGTTTAACAAATCCTTCGCTAAAAATGCTCCAGCATAAATAACGAAGGATTTGTTATTAAAAATTCATGGTTTATTATATAATTAGAAATATCACATGAAAAAATTGCGCAAAAGTTTGGGGCACGCCGCCAATGGACTAAGGGAAACTCTCATTCATGAGAGAAATTTCAAGATAATGCTGGGAATAGTTTTTGTCGTTGTCGGAGCGATGTTTTACTTCCCGACTTCCCGCGCCGAAAAAGCCATTCTGGCGACGGCTATTTTTGCCGTCTTGACTTTGGAAATGGTCAATATCGTCATAGAAAGGCTTTTGGATTTTCTCCATCCTGCCCATCACGAAGAAGTCCGTGTCATCAAAGACTTGATGGCCGCCATTGTGCTCATCGCCAGCTTCGGCGCCGCCGTCATCGGCCTGATGATCTTCTGGCCGCATATTTTTTAAAATTTGACAACCAAGCAAATCGATTGATTTTTTATTTTTCCAAAAATTTTAGGATGAACTCGCAGTACTTGTTGTAATCTCTCAAACAATCGCCCATTGAGTTATATACTTTTGAGTAATCCATTTTATCGTATTCATGCGCGAGCATATTTCTGGTACCGACGCTTTTTGAAATCTCTCCTGCGAAATTCTTGTCATAAACGCCAAGGTCAACCATCGCCGAGAAAGTTTCTTTGTAATCTTTCGGCGCGGAAATATTTTTATTTTCGTTCTCCGCAATGATGTGCTGATTTATATCTATGGCTCTCGCGATAATTCTTTCCAAAATTCTCTCTACCGCCGCTTGTTTTACAAAATCTTTCGCCACTTCATCTATGGTATATTTCGCCAAATCGGACAATTTAACCATTTCGTCCTGAATAAGCGTTATTTTTCTTTTTATAAAATCTTTTTTTATCATATTTTTAATATTAAACGGCTAAACTTTCTTTAATAAACGATAATCTTTTTTTAATTATTTTGTCTTCAAGTTCAAAAAGCGATTTTGCGTCCATATAATCCCTAAAAGAAAAGGCTTTGAATTCTTCATAGTCTTGAGAGTCGCCAAACAAAAGAACGCCATTTCTTGTAATTTCGTATCTTAAAAGAATGTTGGCATTGTTTAAGTCAGTAAGGTCAATTTTATCTTCGCTCACGGAAAAAATTTTCGCGAAATTTTCCAGCATTTCCGAATATTTTTCCGTGTCATTAAAAATACTCTTTCCGTTTTTCAAAGACACGGCAACATCAAAATCACTGTCTTCTTTGGCAGTCTCAAAAGCCCGCGAGCCGAAAACAACAATGCGTTTAATATCGGTCTTTTGGGCGAAATCATTCAATTTTTCTTTATCAAACTTTAACATGAGTAAATTTTAACAAAGATTGACAGAAAAGCAACAGGGTGCTAGGATTAAGGCAGAAATATTGTGATATAGCTTTTTGAAAAATTTACATGAGGAGGATTTTAATATGGGGAAAATTAATACTATTAACAGTATTCCTGTTTTAGATATGTCTCAGTGCAAAGTATCTAAAATAATATTATTTCTTGAAAAAGTTGTTGTACCAAGTGGAATATTAAACTACATTTATAGCACTGGCCTTTGCACTTCAATAAGAGCTGGTGGTCAAGATGTTGCTGGTGTTTTAATTGAAGTGGGAAGAGAAAATAATAAGTTTTTTGTTAAATTGGAAATCCCTATCTTCAAAAGTAAAGAGGAAAAACTAAATAGAGGTTACAGTGAGGCTGTAAGAGGCGATGGAGAAAGTATAAGTTGTGCGCTAAATGATGTTGTATCTTTATTAATGGATTATCAAGCATTGTCATTAAAACTTAAATAATTTCCTCGCATTTTTTATTGTTTGTTCGGTGATTTCTTCAAAATTTACTCCTCTCAATTCCGCGATTTTATGGGCCACGTATTTTACATACTGTGGCTCATTTCTTTTTCCCCGATGCGGAACAGGGGCGACATAAGGACAGTCCGTTTCTATAAGAATTTTTTCCAGCGGAATATTTTTTATAATCTCGTCATAAGCGCCGACAATTTCTCCTTTTCTTGGCGGGAAAGTAATCACGCCGGAAAAAGAAACATAAAATCCCAAATCAATATATTTTTTCGCCTGTTCTAGTGTGCCGGTAAAAAAATGCATTACTCCACTTGGCGGTTTAACCGCCAAGTTAAAAATTGCCAGTAAGTCATCGTGGGCGTCTCGGCAATGGATAATTATCGGCTTATTTACTTCTTTCGCCAGTTCTAAGTGTTTTATAAAAATTTCTTTCTGTCTTTCTTTCCAGTTTTTATTTTTTAGATTTGAGATTTTAGATTGCTGATTACGATAGTAATCTAATCCGCACTCCCCTATTCCGACCACTTTTTTATTTTTTGCCAAATTCAAGTAAAAGTCATAATCAAATTCTTCCGGCTTGGATTTGTATTTTATCAATTCGCCATTTTCTTTATATTCCACATCTTGTTCAACCAGATGGCTCGGATGCAATCCGACCGCCGCATAAACTCCTTCCTCATATTCTTCCGCCATTTTCACCGCCCGCTCGGAGGTCTTGCTTTCCGCCCCGGCATTTATCATCCAAATATTTTCATCCAACGCTCTTTTTATAACCTCCTTTGTGTCATCTTTGAAGTCGTTGAAATTAACATGGGCGTGCGTATCTATCAATAAATTTTTATTTTCCATAAATTTTATAAATTGCAGTATATTTGCTATCGCTGGTATACTGCAATAGTTTGGTTTGTTTAATTTTTATCGTTTAAGAATTTTTTTATTTCTTTTTTGATGCCTTTCGGCGAGATGTTATGCTTCTTATTATAATCCATCTGGATTTTTCTTCTCCTTTCCACGATGTCTATCGCCCGTTTCATTGAGCCGGTGATATTGTCGGCGTAAAGAATCACTTTTCCGCTCACGTTTCTGGCCGCCCGGCCCATCGTCTGGATAAGCGCCTGCTCGCTTCGCAAAAATCCTTCCCTATCGGCATCAAGAATGACAACCAGTGCTACCTCCGGCAAATCCAAACCTTCTCTTAGCAGATTGACTCCGACCAAAACATCAAAAACTCCTTTTCTGAAATCGGAAATAATTTCTATTCTATCCAAAGTTTTAGTTTCCGAATGCATATAATTGGCCTTAATCCCTTTCTTCAGCAAAAATTCCGCCAATTCTTCCGCCATCTTTTTGGTAAGGGCGTTGATTATCACTCGTTCTCCATTTTTCTCTATGGCGATTATCTCTTTTATCACATCGTCAACTTGACTTTTATTGGTTTTTTTATTCATCACTGGCCTCACTTCTATCGGCGGATCAATTAACCCGGTCGGCCGGATAACCTGTTCCGCCACTTGTCCGGAAATTTCCAACTCCCACTTCCCCGGCGTGGCTGAAGTAAAAATGATTTGTCCTGTCAATTTTTCAAACTCTTCAAATCTCAAAGGACGATTGTCCAAAGCCGAAGGCAGTCGCCAGCCGAATTCCACCAGAGATTCTTTTCTTTTTTTGTCGCCTTCATACATTCCTCTTATTTGAGGCGCGGCGATGTGCGACTCGTCTATGATGGTAAGAAAGTTTTTGGGAAAATAGGCCAGCAAAGTGTCCGGCGGTTCTCCAACCAGCTTGCCGGTCAAATGCCGGGAATAATTTTCCACGCCGTGGCAATAGCCGAGAGTTTTGAGCATTTCCATATCATATCTCGTCCTTCTTTCCAGCCTTTCTTCTTCCAATAAAAGCCCTTTCTTTTTGAAATACGCCAGTCTTTCTTTCAGCTCGCCTTTTATATTTTTCAGCGCTTCTTTCATTTGCGGTTCGGAACTGATGAAATGTTTGGGCGGGAAAATGATTATGTCTTGAGGCTCTTCTTTGATATTTCTGGATAGTGAATCAATAATTTGAATTGATTTTATTTTCTGATTTTCAATTTCAATCCTATAATTCACCCCGTCTCCGCTGGCGGGCCCGCCTAGACTCGGTGGCGAGGCTGGGCATATCTCAAACACCTCGCCCCTGACTCTGAATTCTCCTCTTTTAACCAAAGTCTGATTGCGGTTGAATTGCATCTTCACCAACTGCTTTATCAAATCTCCTCTGGCAATCGGCTTGCCCAATTCCAAATGAAGCGCCGATTCCATATAATTCAAAGGCAAGCCTAAGTTATAAATGCAAGAAACCGAGGCGACCACGATCACGTCTTTCCTTGTCATCAAAGCGCTCGTGGCCTGATGGCGGAGCTTGTCTATTTCCTCGTTTATCATCACCTCCTTGTCTATGTAAATATCCGACGCGGGCAGATAGGCTTCCGGCTGGTAGTAGTCGTAATAGGAAACGAAATAATTGACCGAATTTTCCGGAAAAAATGTTTTGTATTCCTGATAAAGCTGGGCGGCCAAAGACTTGTTCGGCGCTATCACTAAAACCGGCCTGTCAAAATGACTGATGACATTGGCCATAGTGAAAGTTTTGCCCGAACCGGTCACACCCAAAAGCGTCTGGTGTCTATGGCCTTTTTCCAAACCGCCAGCCAATTTTTTTATCGCTTCCGGCTGATCCCCGCTCGGCTTGTATTCGGAATGGAGTTTGAAAATTCCCATCAGCTGATTATATATGCTAAAATGAAGCTATGTCCATGTTCAACAAACATTCCTTTAAATTCGTTCTCGGCTTTATTTTTATAATTTTTTTAAGTTTGATAAGCCTGGGGGTAATTAAAAGTCTGCGGTAAAATAATCTATTTTCTGAATCCAATTCGGAAAAAATTTTTATTGGTAAGATAGGCTATAGTCAATCCGACAAGCACAAGGAAAAGAATAAAAATTATATGCTTGGCCGAAATCAGTCGGCTCCTTATGATGTCCAAGTTGTGATTAAAGTAAAATCCGACAAGAATAAGCAAGGGAGTGTAGAAAAAAATCGCCAAGATGTCATAAAGCCAAAACTTTTTTACGCTTATATTTCCCCATCCGGCAAAGGCCGGCCCCACTGCTCTCGCTCCTGGTATAAGCCTGAAAAGAAAAATGTATTTCCATGTATGATTTCTCAACAACCTCTCATACGCAACAATTTTTTCTTCTCCGATTCTCCGCCTTAATTTCAAGGCAAACTTGCTATGAGTCTTCCCAAGCCAAAACCATAAATTATCGGAAATAATTATTCCGGCGGCGCTCGCCGCAATTGCCCAATAAACATTCCAATCTCCAAGTCTGGCGAGGTAACCGATGCCCAAAAGCAACAATTCTTCCGGAATCGGCAAAAAAGGAATTATAAAAATGAAAAAAATGCCAATGTAAGACAAAGTGTCAAGGCGATTAAAAACCAGTTCAAATTCAGGCATATTATTACGCTGGCTTTATGTAATTCTTCCAATAATCGTAAAGCTCTTTGGTGGCGGTTAAGTCGCCGACATTGTATCTTGCGATTTCTTTGTATTTTTTTTCTTTAAAAAGCTGGGCCACGTCGTCTCCCGTCACCCCTTGCGCTTTGGGGCTGGTTATCCCGAACGCCCGGCACCACAAGTGCAGTCCGCCTTTTCTCCTGGTAGCCCCGTAAAAAGTAAGCTGGTCAAAAAGGTCAATGTGGGTCGCGCCGAATTTTTGGCTGCTTAAATACCGGTTGGACATCAAGTCTTTGGAAACTTTTATTTTATGGACGGCCGAGCGCACCGCCAAAAACGGCGCGTCAAAGCCCCGGCCATTGAAAGTGATGAATTCATTGTATTTTTCGGCTCCTTTCCAGAAATTTTCCAGCATTTCTTTTTCCGTGCAGGGCTTGAAAGTTATGTTGCCTTCCTGAAATTCTTTAAAGTTTTCACCCGGCGCTTGGAAGTAAACCACGCCTTGATTTTTGTCGTAATCCAAAACGCCGATGGCGACTATCTGTCCGGTCAGAGGCGAAAAACCAAGCCCGCTTTTCAATTCTTCCAAGGCTTTAACATATTCCTCTTCGCTTTCAGAATCTTTTTTTATCCATTTGGTAAGAACCTCTTGGGTGGCGCTGTCAAGCTCGTCAAAATTTTCCCCGATGGTCTCTATGTCAAAAATAAGTTTAGGCATTATCGTGTTTACATAATATCAAATACTCCAAATTAAGCAAAAACAAAAAACGTTACCTATTTGACCGATAGGAAAAATAGATAACAGGTAAAGTATTCCCAAAACAAAAACCGCCCCGCTCAAAAGCGAGACGGTTTTTGTTTTGGTCGGAGACTAGGCTCGCGACACGTTAACGGCGCTCGGGCCCTTTTCTCCATTCGCGACTTCAAAGGTAAGCGCATCGCCTTCCTTCAATTCGTCAAATGTCACTCCTTTCAATTCCTTGGAGTGAAAGAAAAGATCCTTCGCTTCGCCTTCTCGGGCAATGAATCCAAAGCCCCTGTCTCTGACGAGCGTTTTTATAGTTCCCTTCATGTGACTATTTTTTGTTACTTTTATATTACTAGAAACTCGACTACGTCTCTTCGTTTCGAACTATTGAAGGTTAGCAGATAACCGCAACAATGTCAAGCGACCTAGAAAATAAGGAGCTTTGCGACTATATTTTCGGAAGTACTCTTGTGGTGCGACACAAAGCAAACAACTTACGATGTCGGTGGGCTAACGACATCGTAAGTTGTTTGGTCGATATTTTACTCCGTCGTCTGGCCGTCAAATTCGGGGCTGTCGGCTTCAGCCTCCGCTTTTGAAACTCTTAACACGCCATCTTGGTGATGGGATGGGGCATAAATGGTGTAAAGCTTGAGCGCTTCGGCTGTTGAAGTGTTGACGACATTATGCTTCGCTCCGGCCGGAACGATGACGGCATCACCGTCCCCGACAGCATACTCGGTCTCATTGATGACGACTTTTCCCTCCCCTTTTTCAAAACGGAAAAATTGGTCGTTGTCCGGATGGACTTCCGAACCTATTTCCTCGCCCGGCTTAAGCGCCATCAAAACCAGCTGGCAATGTCCGGCCGTGTAAAGCACTCGGCGAAAATTATCATTCTCCAGCGTCAACTTCTCAATATTATTTTTGTATCCTTTTTTCATATTTTTAAATTTATTTGATAATCATTTTATTTTATAATATCGTCTATTTTAAAAGTCTTCAACTTCGGCTCGATTCTTTTCAATAAAACGGCATTGGTGGCCACAATGATGGAAGACACCGACATCAGAAGCGCGGAAATTTCCGGCCTTAATTGCCAGCCGAGAGAATTATAGAAAACGCCGGCCGCCACCGGAATGGCCAAAACATTGTAAATAGCCGCCCAAAAAAGATTCTGCTTCATTTTCCTGACGGTGGCTTTGCTCAACCTTATCGCCGCAACAATATCCAAAGGGTCTGATTTCATCAAAACAATATTGCCCGTTTCTTTGGCCACATCCGTTCCGGCGCCGATGGCGATGCCGATATTGCTTTGCGCCAAAGCCGGCGCATCGTTTATCCCGTCGCCGACCATCGCCACGAACTTTCCCTCGCCCTGCAATCTTTTGATATGTCCCGCTTTGTCCTGGGGCAAAACTTCGGCGTGATATTTCTCAATTCCCAATTCCCCACCCACGACTTCCGCCACTTTGATATGGTCGCCCGTTATCATCACCACTTCTATTCCCATCGCCTTAAGTTCGCTTATAGCCCGATTTGCCGTCGGCTTAATCGTATCAGCTGCGGCGATAAGGCCGGCAAAAATTCCGTCCACCGCCAGCAGGCTTAAAGTTTTTCCTTCTTCCACCAGTTTCTTTATAATTTCAGCTCCGGCGGAAATATCCACTTCATTATCTTTCAAAAGTTTTTCTTTACCGGCCAAAACAACTTTGCCGTTCACTTGCGCTTTTATGCCCAATCCGGCGAAAGACTCAAATTTTTCCATCGGCTTGGAAGGCATTGCTCCTTTTTTCTTGGCTTCGTCTATAATCGCTTTGGCCAGAGGATGATTGGAACCGGCCTCAACATTGGCTTCGTATCTTAAAACTTCTTCCGCGCTGAAACCGTTATAAGCCGCAATATCCGTGACTTTAGGCTTGCCTTCCGTCAGGGTGCCAGTTTTATCTATAACGATGGTGTTTATTTTGGAAGCGTTTTCCAGAGTGGCCGCATCTTTGATAAGAATATTATGTTTGGCGCCGATGCCCGTTCCCACCGCCACCACTGTCGGCGTGGCTAATCCAAGCGCGTCGGGGCAAGCTATCACCACGGCGGAAATGGCGAATGTCAGCGCCGTAAAAAGCGAAGCTCCGCCGTAAAAATACCAGCCGGAAAAAGCCGCCAAACCCGAACCTATCGCCAGCGCCACCAGCCAGCCGGCCGCTTTGTCGGCAATTCTCTGGCCGGGCGCTTTGGAATTCTGGGCGATTTCCACCATCTTGATAATCTGGGCCAAAACCGTTTCCGAGCCGATTTGAACGGCTTTGAATTTTATCATGCCGGTCTGGTTGACCGAACCGCCTATCACTTTGTCTCCCGTTTTTTTGGACAAAGGGATTGACTCGCCGGTGATAAGCGACTCGTCAATGGCCGTTTCTCCTTCCGTAATTATTCCGTCCACCGGAATTTTGTCTCCCGGTTTTATAATCACGATATCTCCGTGGCGGATTTCCGAACTGGGGATGACAATTTCAAGATTATTGCGGATGACTTTGGCTTGCGGAGGAACAAGGTCAAACAAAGCGCGCAAAGCGTCCGAAGTTCCACGCCTTGACCTCATTTCCATCCAATGACCAAAGAGAACGAATGTCACCAGCATCGCCGCCGCTTCAAAAAAAGTTTCCCCTTTCAAATCGGCAAAAATCGTCATGGCAAAACTGTAAATATAAGCCGCCAGCACTCCGGTGGCGATAAGCGTGGACATATCCAGAGTTTTTTTCTTCAAAGAGTAATAAGCTCCGGAGATGAAAATCCAGCCCGGCCAAAATACAACCAAAGAAGCAAGCAACAAGGAAAGCAAATTAACCCCTCCATCCGGAAAAGCTAGGCTGACCGGCAAAGGAGACGGCAAATTAACGCCAAAAATTTTCTGCCCCAAAGAAGAATAAAGAACGACCGGTATGGTCAAAAGAAGCGAAACTATAAAGCCGATTCGCATTTCCTTTTCCATATGCTTGGCCATTAACGGATCAGACATCATAGAAGCGTGGTCGTGATGCCCGTGCCCGCCTTTGTGTTTGTCGGCGGGAGTTAAATGGTCGTGGCAAGAATGATTTTTGTGAGACTTATCCATGTTTAAAGCCAAAATATCAAGGTTAAACCTTGATATTTAAAATTTATTATTTTTCGGCCAATGCTTGGTTTATAGTAGCTTTTACCGATTCGTAAGGCAAAGCTCCGTTGATGACAAATTTTTTCCCATTAGCGGAGACAACAACGCTGTAAGGAGTGCCTCGCGCGCCGGATTTGACGCCGTCGGCCAAGTCATCGGCTACTCGCTTGGCGTATTTCCCGCTTTCCAAGCATTGATTAAATTTGGCTTCATCTAAACCGGCATATTCGGCGATTTTCGGCAATTCCCCCAAGTCCAAACCGTCGTTGGACGGCGTCACTTCAAACAGTCTGTCCAAATAAGCCCAAAATTTCGCGCTACCGCCCTGCTCATTGGCGCATTCCAGAGCTTCCGATTCTTTTCTGGCTTTGGAATGGATGGCGTCTAAAGGAAAGTGTCGATAGATCCAAGCCACCTGTCCGCTTTTGCCATATTCGTCAATGATTTGATTCATCGTATCGTGAAATCTTTTACAATATGGGCATTCCGGGTCGGAAAATTCTATCACTTTCACTTTGGCGTTGGGGTTGCCTCTTATATGGTCGGAGGAAGAAACGGCTTTGACATTGTTTTCTTTGGCGGTCTCGGCGGCGTTACTGTCTTCAACGGCAAGATTGTTTGAGTTGCTACTTCCGCCATTTCCTTTGTTGAAATAAAGCGCTCCCGCCACCAATACCCCGGCGATAATTATCGCTATCGGCACGGCAAAATTATTTTTTGGCGTTATTTCCGTCTGCGTATTTAAATTTTGATTTTCCATATCAACAATTATAAATGAAATGCCAGCGAATTGCAAAACTCTGTTATGAGCGACGCCTTACGGAGCGCGGCGGCGCGAGTAGAGCAAATTTTCAGCAGAAAATTATGCGAGCTGAGCGAATAATAGAGTTTTGCGATTCGTAAACTTACGCCATCAACGCTCTCAATTCTCCGGTTTTTTTCTGCAGGTCGGTTTTCAAACCGGCAATTTCTCGATTCGCCTTTTGGATATCGCCGCCCACCGCCAAAATCCGCCGTTCTATCATTTCCAAAGAAGATTTCTCGCTTCTGATGCCGACATCGGAAGTTACTCTTTGTTTCATATTTTTCTCTCTTTCCAGAACGCCCAAATCTTTTTTCAGCCTTTCTTCTTCGCGCAGTTTTTTCGCCAGCTCGGCTTCTTTTTTTGATATTTCTTGGTCTTGGGGATTAATTTGAGATTCCAGATTTCTAAGCAGCTGCTCGTGCCTCTGCTCTTCCTGTTTGAGAAGAGAAATTTCCTGCTCCAGCCTTCTTAGTTCGGACGTTTTGCTCATTATTCTTATTCTAATGTCGTCAATTTTTCTTTTCTCGTCTTGGCTGTCTGATTCTTTCGCGGATAAACGCTGTTTGGCCTGCTTTTTTTCCCGGTCCAAATCTTGTTTGAGAAAACCGGTTTCTTGGTCTATATTTTTCAATTTTGTCGTTTCTTCGGCAAGTTTCGCGTCGTTGGCCGGTTTTGCAGACGCTGATTTTTGTTCCAATTCTTTAAGTTTTCTTTCTTCCCTCTGCTTTTCCGACCTCAACATATCCAGTTCGGAAACGGCTCTCCGCAGAAGTGTTTCTTTTGACGCTAGCCCCATGGTCAATTCGTCAATTTCTCTTTTTTTGTCGCTGACTTTCAATTGTTTCCTCTTTTGCTCTTCTATTTGCATTTTCTGCTTGCCCGCCGCAGTTTCCTTTTCGGCATCCGTTTTCAGCCTTTTTTTATTCTCGTCAAAATCTTTTATTGTTCTTGGGTTGTCGTTGTATAACATATGTTTATTGATTAATTTTCCCTTCTTCCACTTTCACCGAAATCGCCTTGTCTTTAACCTTTCCTTGTTCCAAAGTTATGACTTCTTTGACATGCTCCGGGTTGGCGATGTTTCTCATTATAAATTCCCTTCTTTCGCCGGCAGTTTGCGCGCGAATGTTGCCAAAACCAAGCAAAGTCTGGATTATTCCCTTGGAGGCAATGGCGACATCTTGAATATTTTCCAACCTTAAAACCGCTTCGTCGCGGTAAAAAAGCGTTTTTTGGTTTATATCCACCAATCTCTTGGAGGTTACATACCACACATCCAGATAATAATTGGTCAAGTTTATGAAAAGAAAAATCCACATAAACAGCCCCCAAACGAAACAGAAAAAAGAAACGGCGTAAGCCAGCTCAACTCCGCCGGCATTTATTATTTCAAGCGCGAAATCCCATTTACCGGCCGCAAAAATAATGACAGGAGGAATAGCCGCCGAAAGAAAAAACCCGAATATGTAAGTGAAAGCGACAAACCAATGTTTCCTTCCTTCCAAGATTAATTTTTCGCCCTCTTCCAGTTTTGTCATTTTATGAATAGAAATAAATAATAAGCCGCCCCTCCGAACAAGATTATAGAACCGCCGAAATAAAGCATAGCCGCAAAAACAGTCCGGCTGTTTGCGGACTCGTATCTTTTCCAATGGTAAAGCAAAACAACGCTGACGACGGCGAAAAAAACAAAAGTTGCGCCCAAAATTCCCGTCAGGACACGGGGAAGGTAAGGATTGGCCAGCAATTCGGCGACACCGGAATTCATAAAAACATTATACCTTATTTCAAAATAAGATTAAACCTCCACAAGTAATCCTTGCAATGCTTGGCGTAATCCACGCCGATTCGTTTTGATTTTATTATTTCGCGGGGCGATATTTTAAAACCGTTATCTTCAACCCAAATGTTTTTTCCGAAGACATCCAGGCCGTTGAAAGTCTTGTCAATTCCAAAATGCCGGCAAACTCGACCCGGCCCGGACACTTTGTGCGACACCGAGTGTTGCACAAAGGCAATACCTCTTATCAAAACGGCCGACGGATAATTTTCTTTTTCCGTAACGATGTTTAAGCAATAATACATCCCGTAAATCAAATAAGCGTAAACCGTCCCTGCTTTTTTATACAAAGTTTCCGTCCTTTTCGTCCGCCCTTTTGACGCGTGGCAAGCCAAGTCGTCTTCTCCGCGATAAGCTTCCGTCTCAATAATAATTCCTTTTAAAATTTTACCGCCTTTTCTGACGCAAAGCGTCTTGCCCAGCAAGCCCTTGGCAACTTTCAGCGTCTTCTGCTCAAAAAATTTTTTGCCTAGTTTCATTTTAACTTTTTTTTACAATACAAAGGATGCGAGTCTAAAAAATCCATGTATTTTTTTGCGAGTTCGGGTTTTTTTATTATAAAACAATACGGTATTTTAATAAGCGCGCTTTCTATTTCATAAATACTGGTTACTTGAGCAGGCCAAGGAGGAACTATTTTCCTATACTCATCGTATAAAATTTCTGCTGTTTCCCTTCCAGCAATCACTGCAACATCTGCCGCAAGACGAGAAATAAAAAATAGGTCATCTCTGACTCTCCATATTTTTTTGGGCGGGTAAATGTCTATGAAACATGGTTGCCCGTCTAAAAAAAATATATTATTTGAGTGATTATCAATAGAAGCTGACTGCCTATCGCAGGTTGCGGAAAAAAAGTATGGTTCTTGGCGAATAAAATCATTCAAGAAAGTAATGACCTCTTCTGATTTGTTTTTAGGCAAATCCGGATGTGCGTCATAAACCCACTTCAAAGATTCTATATTTTGAAGGTTGAATTTGAACCAGCCAACCTTCAAAATTTCTTCTATTTCATGTTTATTTGTTTTGCTTATAACTTTCAATCGAATTGCCATTTCTCGAATAACTTTACGTAATTCATTGGAGCTTATTGATCTTTTTTCAAGCAAAGATGTCAAATTGCAAGAATTGTCTATTTTTTTCATTAAAATATAAAAGTCGTCCGCTTTTTCGCTGGAAACATTTACAAAGCCTCGTTCCGTTTTGGCAACTGGCTGTAATTTCAAATATATTTCCGGAGACATCCGCTTATTCCATAAAAAATCTTGAGAATAAAATTCCGCTCGTTGGAGTTTAGTTGATTCAATAACTGAATTTTTTTCGTTTTTATAAATTTTAAAAACTTGATCTCCAAAAAAGAAAAGTTTTGAAAGGAGAGTTTCAATTATTTGATCTGGCCGTCCAGTTATCCCTTCCACCTTTCCCGCCTCAAAAGCTTCAATTAATGTCATGAGCTAATGCTAACAAAATTCCGCAATATTAAAAGCCCGGGAAAAACTTCTCCGGGCTTTTTTCTAGACTTAATCCTGTTATGGATTAAGTAAACCAACAATTGAAATAAGTTCATCATGAATATAACCATTGGATATAATGTGGCCTGAAATACTATCTTTGCCATACCGTAACGGTTTACCGAAAATATCAGTCGCTCTGCCGCCCGCTTCTTCAACAATAAGTTGCATTGCGGCTGTTTCCAAGGGTTTGCTTCCCGGAAAAATTGTGGCATGAAATTGACCTGAAGCTACAAGGGCGCCAAAATAAGCGATCGAACTGGGGCTTGACCATATTGCCCCGCGTCTTATAATTTCGTCAGAGACAAGATTAAGCTTATACGGAGCTTCGTTCCAATATACAACGCAAACAATGCTTTTTTTTAAAGTCGCATGTTGAGAAATCGCTATTCGTTTCCCGTTAAGAAACGCCCCTTTGTTTTTTTCTGCCGACCACGTCCTGTCCAAAAACGGATCACGAATAACCGCCCTAAAAGGAACACCAAAAACATTTACCGCTAAACAAAAAGTAGAAACCGGAACACCGCTTAAAAACGCCGAAGTGCCGTCCAGGGGGTCGCAAATTACTTTTATTTTGCTTCCTGGCACATCCAAACTTTCTTCCTCAGAACAAACACTAATTTCAGGAAAGTCCCTCTTGAATGATTTTAGAACAAGGTCATTTATTTTTTTATCTGTATCTGTCACAGGCGTGCCGTCATTTTTCCAAGCCATTGCTCCTTTTTTAAGGAAATTTTTTAAAATAATATTCCCTGCTTTATCGGCAAGATTAAGTAAATAGGATAAGCTTGGCACTTCTGTGTTCCTCCTTGTTTTATTCACATTCATTTCATTCCTCCTTCGGTTAAGGTTTGTGAACTTAAATTAAGTTTTTAAAGAATTTTTTACATTTACAAATGTACCATTTCGTTGACAGATTGTCAAAAATAATAAAATTATGAACCTACCAATTTTTCCGCTTCGGCGCTTATTTTTTCCGCGTCTTTTACGGATATTCCGAAGTCTCGGTTGAAATCTTGCGCCGAATAAGGCAGAAGGTCTCGCGCCAAAAGCAATCCCTTCTCGGCAAACCGCCCCAAGTTGAATCGGCCAATGGAAGGCAAAATCGTTAGAGGGTAAATTTTCTTGTCCAAAATCAAATTTTCCAAGCTTTTGCCGACCGGGTAATTCCAGCCGGTCAGTCTGATGTCTCGGCACTTGGCGTAAGTGATGGCTTTCTCCGTAAATTTAGTGTTGGTAAACAGCCACAATTTGTGAGATCGTATGTCTTTTTCTCTTCCTGCCGTTTCTTCAAATCTGGCGATGTCCGCCATCCTGGCGTCGCCGTACATCACCACGTCAATGTGAGTTTTTATCCCGGGTTCGTTTCTGTATTTGGCTTCCACGATATAATGCGCGCCGTCTTTCTTGGCGGAAACGTCAACCTCGTGCTCAACGCAAGCGCCTCTCATCATGACGTTGCGTTTGGTCTGGTATCCATACGCCTGAAAAATAATTTCCACGTATTGTTCAAACAAAAATCCGGCCGGGCCGAATTCGCCTATCGCGCGGCGCAAACCATAGCTGGCCGCCAGATTCAAATCTTCTTTGACAAGATAATCCAGCGCGGTTCGAAAAATTTTTGCCGTGCTTTCCCCGGGAGAAATATTCTTCTCCGTCAAATCGCAAACTTTTTTCGCCAAATCAGCCGGCGCTCCCGCTTTCTCCAGCGAAACGCAAAGCTTGTCTTTGTTGAATTTTTCTCTCGTCCCAGCCGATTTGATTATTTCCATAAAAAGTTAAGCTGTTTTTTTGACCGCTTTGGCGACCGCTTTGGCCACTCGCCTATCCAAAGGCGAAGGAATTATAAAGTCCCGAGACATTTCTTTTTTTGAAACAAGGCCGGCGATGGCTTGAGCGGCCGCCAGTTTCATCTTGTCTGTAATCGCTTTGGCTCTGGCGTCAAGAGCGCCGCGGAAAATCCCCGGAAAAGCCAATGCGTTGTTTATCTGGTTGGGATGGTCAGACCGGCCCGTTCCGAAAATAAAAATTCCGGAATTCTTGGCTTCGTCAAAACTTATTTCCGGATTGGGATTGGCCATGGCGAAAACAATCGGCTTGACGGCCATGCTCTTTATCATCTCTTTCGTTAAAACATTTCCGGAAGACACGCCGATGAAAACATCGGCTCCAACAACGGCTTCTTCAAGTCTCCCTTTCCTCCCCTCTTGATTGCCGATTAAAGCCATCTCGTTTTTATAACGATTCATATCCGGCCTTCCTTTGTGGAGAATTCCTTTGGTATCCAGCATAATCATGTTTTTTCCGGCTAGGCCCGCCTTGATGAGCAAATTGGCGCAAGCCATAGCGGCGGCGCCGGCTCCGTTTATGACGATTTTTATTTCCCCAATGTCTTTTTTGGCCAATTTTAAAGCGTTGGTCAAAGCGGCCAAAACGACGATGGCCGTGCCGTGCTGGTCATCGTGAAAAACCGGAATATCCAGCTCCTTTTTTAATTTTTCTTCAACAGAAAAACATCTTGGCGCCGATATGTCTTCCAGATTTATGCCACCGAAACCGACGGCGATATTTTTGACCGTTCTCACGATTTCGTCCTCGTCTTGAGTCGCCAGGCAAATGGGATACGCATCCACCCCCGCCAGCTCTTTAAACAGCAATGCTTTCCCTTCCATCACCGGCATCGCCCCTTCCGGCCCGATATTGCCCAAACCCAAAACCGCCGAACCGTCGCTGACCACCGCCACGCTGTTGGCTTTAATGGTGTGGGTAAACATCGCTTCTTTATTTTTGGCGACAAGAAGGCTTACGGCCGCCACTCCGGGAGTGTAGGCCAAAGAAAGGTCTTTTTTGTTTCTCAACGGAACTTTGGAAACGACTTCAATCTTGCCTTTCAGTTTCTTGTGCAAAGCCAGAGATTTCTCCGCATAATTTATTTTCTCCATTTTTATTTTATAAAAAACATTTTTCATTATACGCTAAAAAAATTAAAAAGAAATAAAAAAACCTTGGCAATCAAACTACGATTGCCAAGGTTGGCGCGATATGGCCAGATGGCCTTATCGCACTTTAAAACTTACTTGCTGAAAGGAGGTCGTATAACCCTTTTTTAAAACTTTTACCTCCACTTCGTAGAACCCGCGGAGAGCTCTCTTTTTTATCTTGTAACTAAAGCTCCCTTCGTAGGTATTTTCCCGCTCTTCGGAAAATTTTACTTTCCCTCTTGGGTTTTTGATTTGGCAGGTGATTTTATCCGCCTGCAAATCTTCCCAGAAAAACCCGTCAAAAATCTCCGCCCGCACGCTTATCGTAACCCGGCTTCCGCGAGTAACGACAATGTTGTTGTTACTCGCATCAACTCCATTGATACTGACAAGCAACGTCATTTCTTTTGGGGTAGGGGTTGGCGTTGGCGACGGTGTCGGAATTGGTGGTAGCGTTGGACTCGGTGTTGGAGTCAAAATTGGAGTTGGAGTTGGTATTGGTGTCAGACTTGGTAAAGGTATCAAGGTTGGTGTTGGAGTTGACGCTGGTTTATCCAGTGTTATCTGAATTTCAGCGTAATCCTCATACTCTCCCAACAATTCAATTTTGATACCGTTTCGCGAATCGCAAAAAGATTCTTCTTTCAAATCAAGGGGAGGATAAGCGGTTTCCCCTTCTTTTTCTATTTCTTCCCTGAACATTATCGTGTTGTCGCCATTGAAGTTTCCGTCTTCGTCGGAAAAATACAAAAAAACTGTTGAGGTTATGCCGTTTCCAACCTCATCAAAAGTTCCTTCCACCTCCTTTAAATATTCTCCGCCGATGATTATTTTTGACCCTTGGGCATCCTTCCCTTCAAAAGAGAGCATTTTAAATCCTTCTGAAGAAGAGGAACGCGGGATAAGTCTTACAATCCCGCTTTCTTTGGGTGTATAAACTTGGCTTTCATTTGGCCACAGTTTCTGTTTTAGCCACATTGACGGATATTTTCCAGTTCCCATAATGCTCCACTGATGCCAGTACTCATAACTAGTACATTTTACTGGGGGCCATTCTCCATCTTCACCCTTAGTTATGTCTTGAATAGGACACAATCTGTCACAATCATCATTATCTTTTAAAACGATAGACCCATCATGGCGAGCTCCCAGTGTGTGTAAAAACTCATGTCTTAACCTATGTTGATCAGTGATATCGTCCGTCCAAAACCAACAAATGGACAGGGACAATTCTCCTTCGTCAGTTTCAATGAGACCCCATTTTCCTTGCGAGGCCATCGCAAAACCATGATTTCCCTCCATAAAAATAACCACCCTGGCGAATTCAGAAAGTTTTACTTTGTCGTCTATGGCGGATAGAACACCATTAAAGACACTTGCCCCATCAAATTCATACGGGTCATTGCTCCCATATTTTTCAGAAGTTTCGGGCAGTTCCACCCAACCGCTTAGAATATCCAGCGTTATTTTTTGCATCACTCCGTCAGATACTTCTTGAAGATAATTAGTCACCGAATTTTGTCCGGTAACGATGGATTCTTCCGCCTCTTTTTCAAATCCGGAAGTATCATCGGAAACTTTAGAATCAGAGAACCGTACAAATAAAACAAGAGTTTTCTGATTCTCTTCGGCTCCCCCGTAATATTCTTCCTTTGGTCCCAGTCCCAAACCAAGAATGTTTTTTTTAATTTCGCATTCTTTTTTGGGTTGCGAAACTTCTTTGCAAACAAATGGCGGGTCGCTTCCCCGCCGAACTTCAAAAGTTTCGGCTTTTGCATCAGCGACAACCGGTAAAACAAACAACAATCCCCAAAACAATAATACGGAAACAAATCTAATCAACTTCATTGTCAACCTCCTTCAAATTTCAAAAAAGTTATTCGGAAAATAGAAATTTAAACACTATAAACAACCTAAATACTGCGCTTTTACCTCCTTTCTTTATAAAAAAATTAAAGATCTATCCCAATACAAAACTATCAAAAGCCTACTATACTTCTTTCATAAAGTCAAGTTTTTTGAAAGTTCTTCCAGTTGGTGCTTATCTAATAACACACCAGCATTTGTCGCTAATTCATAATCTTCCGGCAAATGTATGCCTTGGCCAGCATAATAGAGAACGGGATCCCCACATTCATTATATGGATCAGTCGAATCAATTTTACCAGCAGTGATTGCTCGATACATACCTAATGGATCAACGGAATCATAAAATAGCTTCTCATTTTCTTTTTTTGCTTTTTCAAAACCATTGAGTATCACTGTGCCTCGTAGAGTGGGACTGTCCGAAGGTATACCAGACGATCCCTTTAATTCTGAATTTAGATGATGCTGTAAGTCAGATTGTTTTTTGTGTAGGACAAGAATTTTACTTTCGCCATGGGTGTATATTAAAGTTCTGGTTGGAAAATCAGACAAATTGC